>Ga0272441_10000476_pt1 | contig 91747 bp, 88 predicted proteins | sample SSMProp6N_FD_193582 | JGI IMG/M metagenome (GOLD analysis project Ga0272441, IMG submission 193582) | Marine sediment archaeal communities from Little Sippewissett salt marsh, Falmouth, MA, United States - SSM-Prop-6N | ecosystem: Environmental > Aquatic > Marine > Wetlands > Sediment ... | reverse complement strand
TATCCAACTGAGCTACAGGCGCGAATATACTCTTCTAAACTTCTCTTCGCTCCCAGCCGCTTCGCGGCAAGATGCTTTTCGCCTTTCGGCGAAATAATTATCCAACTGAGCTACAGGCGCGAATATACTTTTTCAATTTTCCCTTTGTTTCCAGCCACTTCGTGGCAAAGTACTTTTCTTTTTTTATTGCGAATATTATATCAGCCAAATTAAAATTATCAAGACAGAGGGGATCAATCCTTAATAAATTTATCCGTTGTGCCAATCGGTGTGGGATACTTATAGATAACAACATAACTCGAAACAACAAAAGTTATAATCGTAACCAATTCAATAAATTGAAACGCCCTTGGGGTGATATGCCCCAATTCATAGGCTAAAAGCCCGATTAAAAGCGAAAATTCACTCAATTGCCCCAGACGGATGCCGGCCTCCCTGCCAAAAGCCGTTGTCTCGCCGTTCCAAACAAGTAATTTCTGAAATAACCACGGTTTGGCTACAATAAAAAGAATGGCCAACAGCATCCCCGGCAAAAAGATCCCCCGCATAACAAAAAAATCCGCCTCAACGCCAAGAACAAAGAAAAATAATACCAGGAAAAAATCCCGAATCGGTTTCAGTTCCTCAGAGATAAAACGGGAGATAGGATGTCTCGCCAGGACCACTCCCGCGAAAAACGCCCCGGTTTCAAAATACAGACCCATTTTATGTGAAATACTGGCAATCCCAAAACACCAGGCCAGACCCAGAATAAATATGGCCTCCTGCCAGCGGTCTACCGACAAAAGTATGCGCTGAATAACAAATCTTTCGATCAAAAACAAGATCCCCACCAAGACGACTAATTTGAATATCAAAATAAGAAAATTAATACCCATCGCCCCGGGAGCATCCATGGTCTTTAAAAAAGCCAGGGCAAAAACGGCAATTATGTCCTCGGCGATTAGGATGCTAATGCACACAGCGCCCATTTTTCCCTGATGCAATTTCGTCGTCGGCAACAGTTTAACGGCCAAAATAGTGCTGGAAAACATGAGGGCGATGCCGATAATCACGCTATCACTAAGGCCAAAATGCATCAGCTTGGCAAATCCGAAAGCCAAAACAAAAGACACGCAACAATTGATCAGGGTTATAAGTGATGTTTTCCTGAATAACTTGATGAGATGTTGGGGATGCAAACAAAGGCCGGCCAAAAATAAAAGCAGGGTCACGCCCAGATGCGAAATCGTTTCAATAAATTCAATGTTCTTAACCAACCCTAAACCCCAGGGGCCGACAACAACGCCGCAGACAATATAAGCGATGATGATGGGCTGTTTAAGCCGAATAGCAACGAAAGAGAGGATCGCCGCTCCGGCCAAGAGAACACTTAGATCATAAATAAACTTTTCCACAATATTCCTTTAATAATTTTGGCTCAGCAGCCAACCAAATTTCTTAAAAGCGACCATCGGTTCGAATAAGTCCAGCTGCGGTAGATACACATAAAATAATGCAACAAAGTCGGCACAACGCCCTTCATGTTTATGCCCAAAACCTGGCCACAGGAAAAATTATTGGCCATAGGCACAACATAGCCCAAATCAAGGGGTTTGTACATCTTTAAGGGTCTTTTTCCTATACTTCGTTTAATATTTTGAGCGGCTAGCTGGCCCTGAGCGATCGAAAATTGGATCCCCATCCTCAAAGGTTTTGCATTATATTCAATAAAGGCGCAATCACCTAAAACAAAGGTCTTTGCGTCAACGCGCAAATAGGGATCTACTGTCACGCGGCCTTGGGGCCCCTTAGAACAAGGGAGATCTTGAATAAAGTCCGGAGCTTTGACCCCAGCCGTCCAGATCAGCATAGCATTTTGATACCGGCCCTGGGGTGCGTACAGAGCAACCGTCCCTTCCCCCACGTCCTCAACCCCACAATTAAATAGAACCTCGATGCCCATCCGTTGTAAATTCCTTAAAGTATAGTCTTTCATCCAGGACGGTAACGGGCCTAAAAGAGAACCACTCTTTTCAACGATAATAATTCTTTTTTCCTTACCCGTAAGTTTATAGTAGCGCCAAAGGTTGGTGGCGATCTCAATACCCGTATACCCTCCCCCCGCAATGATAAAATTCTCTAAACTCCCCTCATTATTATTGGCAATCCTATCTTGAATACGCATAATGCCTTCTACACTACTTAAGGTGTAGGCCTGGGCGGCGACGGCATTATGGCCGTAGAAATTAGTCTCGGCCCCGGGGGCCGCTATCAAATAATCATACGCATAATTATTTTGTGATGTATAAACCTTATGATTATTTAGATCAATGCGTATGACTTCCTCATTAACAAAAGTGAGCCCCCTTGGGTCACAAAAAGATTTAAGGTCAACAACCAAATTTTTAGGATGCACCTTCCTGCCAATAATATCAGGCAGGCAAGGCAGAAAATCCGAGGTAGGTTTCCTGTCAATGATTCGAATCTCAAAATATTTCCGTAAAGGGCGCAGGGCCTCAGCCGCTGTTAACCCTGCAAAGCCACCGCCCACAACAATGATGATACCCTTGGCCATCCGTATATCCTTCCTTTAATTAATATCCTCCAGACAAATGAACCGGCATGTCCTATTCTTTATATCCAATGCCAACTCATTCTTGGGGTCTAAATCCAGAGCCTTATCGATAAGTTCATTGTATTTTTGCTCCAGGCCCTCGTGCCTGTAAATTTGCGCCAAGCGGACATAAGGGTCGGGGAACAGCGGATCCTCCTCGATAGTCTTCTTAAGATAATCGCGGGCCTTGTCCAGGTCCTGCCCGAAAATTCTCGGGATAAGCATGTAATAACTTCCTAAACCAAAATTCACCACCGGAGAATCAGGCGCCAACTTTTGAATAATATGCAAATGCTTTAGGACCCCGGCCCCGTTGATGGCCTTGGACAAAGGCCCGCCATAATGGGCGATCATGCCTTTGGCGGCGGCGTAAAGCCCGTGACTGCGCAAAAAATTGGCCGCATCAACGTTTTTCCGGCCCATATTAATGACCTTGCCCGTCAGCTTAATACTCCCGTCAAAATCACCCTGGATATAACGGATATAGGCCAACGTAATATAGGCCGGGGCAAAGTCAGGGCTCTGGTACATTATCTTCTCAAGCATCGGGATGGAATCTGCATAATTGTGCTGCCGCCTTAAGGTCTCCGCCACGCCCCACCGCGCAGCCATATTATCAGGCTCTTCCTTCAAAATTTCCTTGAAGACCATCTGGGCCTCAAGCGCTTTATATTGTTCAAGATAAACAAGCCCCAGGACATAAAGATCCTCTGGAGTATCCGCCTTATAAACAAAATCCTTTATCGCATCAGCACCATGCATACTCGTGGCTTTATCATGGAGCCTGATCCACTCAAAGCCAAAACAAAATCGAGGGTTTATAAATAAAAATACAAATAGTGCAAATCCCGCAAAAACCCTAATTATCTTCATTATCACCCCTCACTTTAGTCTTCTAATATTTTGTCTTTAAAAACTCATAAACACTGACAACACCTAAAAGAAGCAACAGTGAATAAAAGAAATCTTCCAAAGGAATGCCTATAAAGCGCAGGGAAAGATTGACATGATTATTATACCAAACCACCGGCCGGGGTTCGATAAATGATAGTCCGTTGGTCAATACGCCATTAACGATCAAAAAGGGAACAAGGCTGATAAGATACATTAAATAAAAACGGCCAAGCCAATGAGGCTTAACACTCAAAAATAAGACTAAAAGCAAAAAGGCCAGGCTTAAAAAGGTCACGGATGTATATATCTTATCCAAATAAATAATACCGGCCATGCCTAAAATAACAACCAGGACATATGTCAGCGGCAGGGCGACCCTTGTCCCGATATCTTGGGGGATAAAGTAGGCCAAAACCTCATAAATAAAGACACAGGAAAAAGGAATACATACAAAAAACAAAACCTCTTCTAACGGTAAGTTGAGTATATAAACCCCAACAAGATACGCATGATTAAATCCCCAGACACCCCACAAGGTAAAAAAATAATCCCACACAATAAAGATCAAGCCAACAATAAAAATGGCCGGGAATAAATATTTCCATTTAGATACATAAAGGACCCGGCGCTCAAAAGATAAGGCGAAGGGGATCAATATGGTTAATATATTGATACAGAGATAGGTATACATAATGTCAACGTAAGGTTCAAGGGAAAGATCATTGGGCTGTAAATCAAATACACCAATTAAGCTGTCATCAGGTCCGCAACAATGCGTGAACTGGCCATGACCGGCGGCAGCCCCCCGCCGGGTTGCGTGCTGGCTCCGACATAAAATAGATTCTTTATTTTTCGATCGATATTGGCAGGCCTGAAAAAGGCGCTTTGCATCAGGGTATGCGCCAGGCCGAACGTTGCGCCGTTTTTGATATTATAGCGGCCGATGAAATCCTTTGGATAAAACCTGTGCTCGACCTCGATAAGGTCTTGAAGGCGGATGCCTAAAGACGCATTGATCCGCTTAAACACCACTTCCCTTAATGGATCTTCATAGGCCTCAAAAGGCTGCTTAGGGTCATCTAAATTCGATACCGGAACAAGGATATAAAAAATATCCTTCCCCTCCGGCGCCAGAGACGGGTCCGTGACCGTGGGCACATGAATGTAAAATGAAGGATCGCTCACCGCCATCTTGTCCTTAAAAATACGGTTTAAATTGTCTCTCAGGTCTTCGGCAAAGAATAGATTATGATGCTCGACACCCTCGACTTTCTTCTTTAGGCCCAAATACATAAGATACACCGAACAGGAATAATCATAGTTGGGGATACGCCGACTTAAAAGATCGGTTTGACTGTAGGCAAAGTCCGCGTTGACCACAGCCTGGTCGGCATAAAGATCCTCTCCTCCCACTTGCAGGGCTATGCCCTGATCATGCTCGCAAATCCCCTTAACTTCACGGCCATAATGATAGCGCACGCCAAATTCCGTCCCCATTCGCTCCAGGGCCTTGGGGATCTCATACATCCCCCCCATCGGATGCGCGATCTTCTGAACATGGTCGGTGTAGGTAATGACACTATAAAACCCGGGCGTTTCAAAAGGTGAGACCCCAATAAACATGGCCTCAAAGGTCATCGCGTAGCAAATATTATCATCCTTGAAATATTTCCTGGCAAGGTTCCAATAGCTCGTGAAAGGTTTTAGTTGAAAGAGAAGCTTCAGGGAATTGATGTCAATGAGTTCGATGGGCATAAAACATTTATACAATAGCGGCTTGACGGCCTGATACATACTCTCCGTCTCCTTGATAAAGGCATCGTATTTTTGCGCGCTACCTGGCTCGAATTTCTCCAGCTCCTGCTTGGTTTTCTCGCTATCGCGATAAACACTTAAAGTCCGGCCGCCTGAGTAAAAAATTTTATAGCTCGTATCGAGGATCTGCAATGTCAAATAATCCTCAATATTTTTCCCGCAATAACTAAAGACCTCGGCGAAAAAGTCCGGCATCAGCACAAAGGAAGGCCCGGTATCAAATAAAAAACCCTTATCCTGGATTATATGGGCCCGGCCGCCGCAGCGATCAAGTTTCTCAAAGAGATCAACAGAAAACCCCTTGGACGCCAATCTCGCCGCTATGGAAAGCCCGCCCACCCCGGCGCCAACAACAGATATGTTCTTAGTCTTTTTTAAAGAATTCATAAATTATTCCCCTTCAGGAGTGAGTCCCGAATTATATTCCTTACGGGCAACCTCGGCCCCCTCACGATACGTTATCTCCCTGATCAATTCGCCCTGCGCATAATATTTCGATACACCATCTCTTTTATTATTCTTAAAAAATATCTCGGCATCTAGATCGCCGATAGGGCTGTAGACCTTAACAACACCTTCCCTCTTCCCGTCCTTAAAATGACCTTTCATAAAAATATTGCCGCTTTTATGGTATGTGGTGAAAGGCCCCTGCTCCAGATCATTTTTATATTCCATGATCGTTTTAAGCTCACCGGTCTCATAATAGACCTTAAATGTCCCTTCCCTTTTGCCGTTTTTATATTTCCATTCCCTTTTTAATGAACCGTCCATGAAATACTCACGCCCCAAGCCATCCAAAGTCCCATCCTTATAATCCGCCTCTTCCTTGAGATTCCCGTTCTCATAATATTCTTTAACAACACCATTAACACGGTCATTTACATACGGCTCGACCTTCGCGATCTTACCACTTCGGAAATACATTTTTAAAGGGCCGTTAATACGACCGTCCTTAAAAGTGCCCTCGGATTTTATATTCCCATTTTTCCAATAATATGTGAAGCTGCCTCCCTCCATGCCGTCCTTATAATTGATCTCGGAACGCACTTGCCCAGAAGAATAATAATCCTTTCTGGGGCCGTTTTTAAGTATTTCAGGAACAACGGCAGGATTATTTAATTCTTGGGCGTTCTCAGGCATGGGTGGAATGCTTTTTTCCTTTCCTGCCTCCTGCGCGTGAACCAAAGGCAAAAATAGTAAGAACCCTAATAATCCGATCATAAGATTTTTGTTCATGTCATCCCTCCTGTTTCTGGATATATCATATCAAATAGCCTGCCATTGATAAAGCATAACTTATTGTATTGCAGGCGGATTAGGATAATAAAAATCATGCGATCTTACTGATTGGGCCTGGCATCTCTTTTATTAGACAATAAAATTTCCGAAAAGAATTCCCTGGACATCTGGTTCTGTACCTCTGTCTGCCGGTGTTTGAGTCCCGGGATAATTTCTTTTTGAATATCGATCTTTTCTCTTTGGCATGCAGAAAAAAAGAGCTCCAGGAACTCACGTCTGGATATGGGATCATTATCCTCTTGTCCGACAGTTACCAAAAATTTAGTGGGGACAAACTCTGTCGGAAGCTCATATCCGCCAAAGGCATGGGCTGCAACGGCCTTAACGCGCCGGGGATTCATCAGCGCAAACCGCAAAGAAAATTGGGCCCCCGCTGAAATACCAAAAAGGTACAGGCTATCAATATTGAGGGGAAATTTTTGTTTAGCGATATTTAAAATCTGATTCAAGGCCTGGCCTGACCAAGCCTGGGGATATTGATAACTGGCTTGCTGAGCCCACTGTTGTGGCTTGAATAAAAAACCCAGCCCTAGTATAGCGACCTGATGATCAGAGGCAAATTCCTTCCAACGCTCATCCATACAGTCCTGGGTGCTTGAATAAACATATTGATCATTAATAATAGGCAGGCCGCCTACACACACAAGGACATCAAGAAGGCCTTGTGTCGTTTTCGGGGGGATATAAAAATCATATAAAACCTTTTGGGGCTGCCCTTCATAATTCAAAATAAAGGATTCTTCACCACATGCGTTCGGATGCCCCGTAATGACAATCGTGATCAAAAAGAATCCAATAATAGAAAGGACTTTCTTGGCAAACATAGCATCCATAATAATTTCCTCAAAGTTCTAACCCTTAGCTTTCAATAAACTTACAACAAAATCATTTAACTGTCAAACTAATTACGATTAAGGCATTTTTACACAAAAATTAATGTCCGTATTACCTAATAAAAAATTTAATTGCCCCTCCATGAATTAAGGAGTAAAATGTCCAATTGTGAACCCAATATCCCAAGATGAAATAAGCCAGGGTTTTGCTGAATCGGAAGAAATCACAAAAAAACACGCAAAGTCCTTCTATTATGCATCCCAATTCCTGCCTAGAGAAAAAAGGTATGCGGCCTATGCCGTCTATGCGATTTGCCGCCTGAGTGACAATGCTGTGGATAAACCATCGCAAGCATCCAGCCCCATCGATCTGGAAGACATCAAGATTAAAATCGCCTCGGCCTATGATGATGCGCCCCTGCATGACCGTGTTCTTTTGGCCTTCAGGAAAACCGTCAAAAAATACAATATCCCCAAGAAATACTTTGATGAGCTTATTGAAGGCATGTACATGGACCTTAAAAAAAGCCGTTACGAAAACTTTAAAGAGCTCTATAAATACTGTTACCGGGCCGCCGGCGTTGTGGGATTGATCATGCTCACCATATTCGGGCATGAACATCCCAAATCAAAAATTTATGCCATTAGGCTGGGTATTGCCATGCAGCTCACTAATATTTTGCGGGATATTAAAGAAGACTTCGGGCTGGGAAGAATTTATCTGCCCAAAGATGAAATGGAGAAATACGGGATTACCGAAGAAATGATCTCCCAGGGAAAAATAAGCCGCCGTTTTAAAAAATTTCTTAAATTCCAGATCAAACGCGCTAAGGAGTATTACCGCAACTCGGCCAAGGGCATTAAAATGATCGGGAATATGGAATCAAGGATGGTGGCTTGCCTCATGAAAGATGTTTATTCCGGCATATTAGGATCCATAGAAAGAAACCGTTACGATGTTTTTTCCCGCCGAGCGTATGTTGACCGTTTCACAAAATTCTTCATTACCGTTAAGGTTTATCTAACAAGGACCTTTCTATAAAAAAACAGCCCTCTTTTCTTGAGGCCTGCCAGTCCAGAGATCATCCCACGATCAACAATCAGGCACCGTCCAACATGTCCCGGCTGTGTCACAGCAAGGATTCGCCGCTCCCGCGGCCTCATTCAAAGGATTCTCTGTCAATTTAAGGCGAAACAATGCATTCCCTTGGGCATTAAAAAAGGCCACGCTGGCCTGATAACCATCCTGGGCCGAAGGGCCGGCCACACCATCCTTCTCGACAAACATATACTGATAGGAAAGATCCTTGGCCAAAATATTTAATCCCATACCTTGATTGATCGCAGCCAGGTCACCTGTCCCGGTAGGCATATAGTATCCCTGGCGGGAGTGATACAGAACATTAGCCGCATGAATGACCTTTAATTGAGTGCTTGCATCCCTTTCCCTGGCCTGGGTCAATGTCCGGTCATAACGCACCAAGGCAATGGATGCCAATATGCCAATGATAATAACAACCATCATGATCTCAGTTAAAGTAAAACCCCTATTCTGTGCACACCCCTGCTTCATGTCATTTTCCTTCTGAATAGATAAACGGTTGCGGTAATCGATTCAAATGCATTAAGGCAAAAGCATTATCCTCATCAATCTCAAGGGTTGTCTCCCACATTTTCTTGGCTTTTGATACCTGCCCTCTACTTAAGTATATCACCCCCAGGTTATTATAGGCAGCTGTATGGCGTGGAGCAAAGGTTAACAATTTTGCATACTCCCTAAACGCCTGGTCATATAGATTTTTTCTTAAATACATATTCCCTAAATAAAAATGGGTATGCCAAAGAAGGGGATCCAGGGCTTGTGCTTTTTGGTAATCCGCCAGGGCCTTATCCTGGTCACCTTGCGCTTCATAATATATCCCCCGGCACAGATAACCCTTGCCGTAAGTTGGATCTAGGCGCAAGGTGATATCATATTCCCTTTTGGCCTTCTGGGGTTCCCCCCCCATATAATAATAAGTCCCTAAAATGCATCGAATACGGGCGCTGTCAGGATAATAACGGGCCAATTCAAGGCCAAAAAACAGATCGTCTTTCCACGCACGCATTAAATGAAGCGACATGAGGCCGTAAAGGCTCAAGATCCCCCCCAGCAAAAGATACACGCCTGTTTTTTTGAGCAACGGCCCTGCCTGTGCCGCCTCAAGGGCTTTATTTAAAAGTAAGGACAAAAACAAACAAATCCCCACCGATGGGATATAGGCATAGCGGACGGCAATAAAATTTTGAAGCGGGATGATGTTGAGGACAGGGATCAAGGCCATAAAAAACCATAAGATGGCAAAAGTATATTGAGGCTTGGAAGAACGCAACTTAAATGCAAGAAACAGAAAACTTATAGTAAAGCCTATCGAAAGGATCGCTTCAGGGGAAAAGAACGATCGAATAAAAAAAGAGGCATCCTCCTGGATAACCGTATGAATGCCAAGGGGGAGCCAAAGCCACCGTAAATAGGTCGCGACAATATGAAAAACCGAAAGGATATGTGTATAGATCTGCCCCCCTAATAATTCCCCATGTGGGGCGTAAGCATTCCTTAAAATCCAGAATCTAAGGATGCCATAAGCTATCAGAAGCCCTATGTATCCCGAATATAAATAACGCCTTTTTAAAAAACAAGCCTTGACCCTACCTTGATATGTAAAACAAAGATCACAAAGCATAAACAAAAAAGGAAATATAAACGCCATTTCCTTAGCCAATAAAGCCAAGGCCAAACAAATCAAGGAACACGTATAGGCTGCTTGGCGGCCGATACCCCTAAGTGAATCCAGCCGAATATAAATAAGGAAAGAAGCCATAGCATAAAACATACAGACAAGATCATCCCGGTTGGCTATCCCGCCAACGGCTTCCATGTGAAGCGGATGCCAGGCGAACAACAGCGCGCTGATAAAGGCGGTCCTTGTATTCATGCCGAGGTGAACAATAAGAAAAAAAACAAAAAGAGAATTGCCACCATGCAATAGCAAATTATGCAGATGGTATCCGAAAGGCTTAAGTTTCCATATGGCATAATCCAGAAAGAAAGACAGGGTGACCATCGGCCGATAGGAGGACTCCCCGGACCCGATATCCTTAACTCCGACCAAAGACATATCGGAGGCCGCTGTTAAATATTGTTTGGTAAAAATAAGCTTGAGATTGGAGGCCGATTTAATAAAATCATTATGCACAACGACAAAATGATCATCCCAAACAAAACCGTTGGTTAAGGATGGGATATATAAAAGGACAATAAGAAGGCCCAAAATAACGTAGGGGTATTTTACCAAGGTGGTCGTAATAATGCGGGTGATTGTATCCTTTAATGCCGACATGTATTTATAACTCCCGAAGGATCACCTCTGTGACGTCATCAGGGTGGATCGCCTGTAAACATACATTATTACGGCAGCGGGAATTACGGTGATTAAAGGCGGAGAGACATGGCGAACAAGCTGTCTTGGAATGCAAGATCCAGTTCCTCTTGCCCAACGGGCCGAAAATTTGCGGATGTTCGGGGCCGAAAAAGATAAATTTCTTGATCCTGGAAAGGGTTGCCAAATGGGCCAGCCCACAGTCATTGGTGACCAAGGCATCGGCCATATAAAATAATGCCATCAATTCCTTGAGCGTGGTCCGTCCGTAAAAATCAAAACAGCGCTCGGGGGCCAGCGGGACCAAATGCCGGGCATTATGCTGCCCATCCTCTGTCCCGACCAATATAATCACATTGCGGTCATCCCCCAAAAGATTCTGCGCAAGCTTCTTAAAATTCTCCAAGGGCCATTCCCTAACGGGAATGATGCCCTCCCCGGGATTAAACAACAATAAACGGCTACCCGGCCGGACACCCATATCTAAGAGACGCTGCATCATGGCATCCTTGGTCTTCTGGTCCGGCTCATAAACGGGCAAGGACAACGATTCCTTGGGTATAGTTTTATTTATCTCGGGGCTATCCTTAAGGCCGGCCAACGACGCATACAAAAGAGACATGTATGACTGGCTAACATGGCTAAGAGGATTATACTGCACCTTATGGGTATAAAAGTTACCCCTGTAAAGCCCCTCAAAGGTGAAGCGGCCAAAACCGACCTTTTTGGCGGCCCCGCTAAAAAAGCATAAAAGCGCGGTGAAGCGGGAAAACATCTCCATATCAAAAATAAGGTCTATCTTTTCTTTATAGAGTCTTTTAATGATCGCGCAGGTATCTTTCGCAAAAACACTGAAGGACTTTAAATCCAGCGTCAAGATATTATCACGCGGCACAATATCCCCCAAAAGTTCAAACATCTCGATGTTGCGCCTTCCGGTAATAAAATAAAGCTGGGCTTCAGGATAAGTTTCCTTGACCTTTTGGATGAAGGGATAGGCAAGAATGATAGCCCCTATCTCCGAAAGCTTAATAAAGGCTATCTTCTTGATGGTTGCTGCTGGCCTGCTCCTGGCAAGAGGCAAAAGCCTTAAGCCATTATTAATACCGCTAAATAAATAGCATAAGATTTGACCGGGATAGCGGTCCAATAATCTGATGGAATTTAAATTCATACGATCGTCTTATTAAAAAACTAATTTACATTATTCTACAATAACCGCACAACATCTCAAGCTTTTGTTTATACAAAGAGGCATCCGCTCAAGAAGCTTGGGCCCCATTTAAAAAATACCCTGCTTTACATTTGTATTTTTTAATCATACAATTAAATAAAAATTGTTCTCTTGTCATTATGAGCCCAGCCATCAAACAACCCGACAAAAAACGTCCGCCGGTATATTTTTCCCTGGCCGGCCTGATCATCTTCATCCTCATCCTTAGCGCCCTTGAGCTTGCTGCCCGCGTTGCGGACTCACGGATCCATTTTTATGATAAAGTCCTTGAGGTCCTTGAATGGATCGACCTAAAAACGCAACCGATCACCCATGAGGCTGAATTACCTTGGCCGCCGCGCTCCATATATATAAGGGCGCCGGAACCAGCCGATATCAAACAGGAACCCTACAAGGTTGGGGGGCGGACCATCCCCGGCGCCTACAAAACATTAAAAAAAAAGCTGATCTACCCCCAAGATCTTAATAACGATACACGCCAAAGAATATTTATTATCGGCGGTTCCGCAGCCTTTGGCTTTCCCTATCGCTATGAATATTCCTTGGGCCATGCACTCCAGGAGTTGTTGGGTGACGATGACTACCATGTTATCAACGCCGCACAAATCTCCCACACCTCGGGACATCTGACGCCGATCGTGCGGCGGATCGTTGATAATTACAAGCCGCATCTGATCATCATATTTACCGGCAATAACGAATGGACCAGATGGATACCCCAGCCTATGTCTTGGGGGATGATTGTAACCGTTAGAACATTTAAATCCCTTTCAACAAGCCGTTTTCTGGCCTGGGTCCTATACCATTCGTTCAAAAATAGATCTATGCACAATAAAAAAATTTATGCCGCCAACCATCATTTCACTATCCAAAAAGAGATCGAAGGCCTTGATTACGCCCTGGATAATCCGTTCGAAAAATTTTATACCACCAATAAACAGCAATTAATCAGCTCAAAACAACAATTCATCAAAGCATTCAGGCAAAACCTGCACCAAATGATCACATATGCCCGAGACAACAACGTCCGCGTCATCCTGATGACCGTACCCTTTAATTACAAGCTCTCGATAGCCTTTATGCATCCGCAGCCTTTATACTACACCACTACCAACAAAAACAGGGTTCAAGAAAACATAAAACTCATTCTGCGGCATATCGATCGAGCAGAATACAAACAAGCCTATAAGCTTATCCAGCAGACATTAAACCTGGAGCCGCATATACCATTACTTTTTTACTTAAAAGGTTCTGTTTTAGAAAAGACAGGCCAGCATAGCGAAGCTGAAAAAGCCTATGCCCTCTCGAGGGAGAATATGATCGGGCATCTTGGGGCCCGCTTGAGCATCAACGAAGCCATCCGGTCAATTGCCGATAGCCAAAACGTAGAACTGATAGACCTCAAAAAATTATTTGATAATTGGGAACACAGCCATGGCGGTTTTTATAACAGCCGCCTTATCCCGGATGACTGCCATCCCTCACCTCAAGGTCAGCGGCTGATCGCCGAAGCGTTGCATCAAAACATTACCAATAAATAGTAGTCCCTCATTAAAAAAGCCACCTTCCCATTTGGAAAGATGGCTTTTAATATTACTTCATTAACAAATAAATTATGAAGCTTGCTGTTTGGTCAAAACCAGCCAAAGCGCATGAATAACACCCGGGAGGCCACCCAAAAGCGTCAAAACAATATTGATCCATAAGTGTTTAGTGGCACCGACTTGCATATAAGCCGCAACCGGAGGTAAAAAAATACATAAAATTATTTTGACGATCTCCATCTCCTTCTCCTTTGGTTATGTGTTAATTATTGCCCGATGCCCCCGAGAACATTCTTAACATCCTTAACAGCACCCTCGGCCGCCTTTTGCAGCTCGGCCTTGGCTGTCTCGATGATATTCTTGGCATCCTGTGAATTTTGATCTAAATTACGGATAATATACTGGGCTGTACTGATCGCCTCATTGAATTCCTGGCTGTTAAGAAATTGATTGGCCTGGCTGACAAGGTAGCGGACTTTCTCATCGACAGATTGATACTGCTGGGCCTGGTCAATAGCCTCTTGAGAATTGGATGTTTTGGCCTGCTGCGCACACCCGGAAATCATCAAGCCAGCGGCTAATAATAAAACCAGAAAACCTCCCAAAAATGATTTAGACATCAATAGCTCCTTATTAAAATTAATTAAGTTTTATGTATAATCCTTAAGGAATTTGGTGTAAATCCTTAAGGCGAGTAGGCGCAAAACAGAAATGTCCAGAGGATTTTTCCTCAAAGTATTAGCCATGTCTTGTACCTCTATTACCACATCCGTTGTGTTTTGTCCAGAGATTATTACCCGCAGGCTGGCCTTGATCGTATCCGAGTTGAGCGGGGTATCTGAAAAATCATTAGGCCCTCTCGTATGGCCGAGATCAGGGTTGTCCGTTGAAAAATTATCCAGATCGTCCTTTTTCATCACAGGCAGCTGAGCCAAATTCCCTAAAAGAGCATCTTTCACGTGAGCGTAAGAGTATTCCAGATTGATGACCAATTTTACTTTTCTCATGGTATTTCCCATTAAGATCCACATCCTCTTTATTTCCCAAAAACGTAGATTCGATAATTCTTACGTTTTTGTCGCTAGAAACCCCCAAAACTTACATAAAAGACTGTTATCTTTGGATAAATAGCAAGGGATAAATGGCAGGATTATATGATTTGAAAACTTTGGCGGACTTCCCGAATAAGAAACTGATACTTGTCCCAATAATCTTTAGGATAAATAGCAAAAAAAACGCTATACAACTTTTTCTCATTAAAATAAAAATAACCCAAATAGCGCATATCCGGCTCCATCAGGGAAAAGGCTTTAAGTTCAATGGCATTGGTCCCTGCAAAATCGGCATAATCTTTCCTGAAGTTATCCAAATAAAGATTTTTTCCCTCAAAAAATTCATTGCTAAGCTGGCCCAAATATTTAACATCCGCATCAATGCGCGATATGGCCAATGTCACATAAGGCTCTTGTGAAATGGTGATCAGTGTGCTGTTTTCATCGATAATCTTCATATGCCAATTCGGATTACATAAAAACTTAAGGCCACAGGACCGGACATAACACGTGACAAGGTTCTCCTTGTCAGCCAGGATCCTTTCCTCAATCAATTCGGAATCCACAGTTAGATCCACATACCGTTCGGCTTTACCCACCGATGATATAGTTAAAACCAATAAAACAAGGAGAACAAGCGTCCTTGCCTTTATGTAAAATCTGTATCGCATTTTTCTTTTACTCCACTACTTCTTTTTTTTCTTCTTCCGGCTGGTTCTCTTTAGCGCCTTCTCCATGCGCTCCAATGCCTGTTTCCGGCTGGCGCCCTCGGTCAAATGACCGGCACATAAGGCGGCATACCCTCGCCTGTTGGCAATCTTAAATACATTGACGTTTTTTTTGCTTTTATTCATTATACGCCTCCTTTAACCCCGCCCCGTGACGATTATAATAACACGTCAAAAATAAATTATAAAGAAAGAATCATGGGCCGGATTTCCCTTTATCCTTTTCATCACTACGAACCCATAATTCGGGTTGGGCCCTCAGTAATTCAAGAAATTTTGTCACCAGGCGCACATCAAGCTGCGAGCCCGCGACCTTCCACAACTCTTCAAGGATCTCTTCTTGTGAACTGCGCTTGCGATAAACACGGGCTGAATTCATGGCATCAAAAGTATCGGCAATAGCTATAATACGGGAACCCAGCGGGATCGCCTCACCCTTCAGGCCAGAAGGATACCCTTTCCCGTCAATACGCTCATGATGATGCAAAATGATCTGCTGTTCCTCCTCAAGGAATTTCAGCGGTTCTAGTATATCAACGGCGATTTGAGGGTGTTCCTTAATAGCATCCCACTCATGATCCGTAAGTTGATCCTTTTTATTCAGGATATCTTCCTTCACGATCAATTTCCCCAAATCATGCAACAGGCTGGCATGCTTCAATATTTCAAGCGAACTCTTGGGCAGCATTAAATATTCGCCCAGGGCTACGGAGGCACGCATAACTTCATAGGAATGCCCGTGAACGTAGGGATCCTTGGCCTCCTCCATGAGTATTAAGGAAGAAATCATATCAACCTGGGCCTCCTGAAGCTTCCGTTTGGATTCCACCAGATCCATGGCCAATATCTGCAAACGGGACCTATCGCGGACTTCCTGGGTCCAAATATAGCTTATAAGGGCTAAAACGATACCCATGATGAGCTTATCACTGATAATTTTTTGATTAGGATAGGCAAAAAGGGAAAAAAGATAAAAGAAGATCATCAAAAAAATAAGCCCAAGAATACAAATTTTAAAATTATACGTAATGTATTGATTGGGAAGAGACTTTTGGGGAAATTTTGATGAAGACTTCTTGGCTGGTATATCTCGGCTCACTTAAAAGTATGTCCGTTTTTAATGGTCTCAACCGTTTATATTGTTGGGAAAACACCAACTAACTGCCGCGAATGATCAATTTGTTGCCATGAACCCGGCGATTGATGGATTTCCTGATCTCGCTTAAGATCTTAGGACGATGAAGGGGCTTGGCAAAGACACGGTAAAGCCAACCGTCAACCTCCATCGTCTCGTTGCCTTTGTCTATCTCGACCCCCATCGTGACCGTCATGAAAATAACCGGGATATTTTCGGTCTTGGCCTTGGCCCTCAATCTTTGGGCCACCTTAAGGCCACCAATATCCGGGAGCATCAGATCCAAAAGTATCAAATCCGGCTGGTCCTTACGCGCCAGTTCCAGGCCGGCCTTGCCGTTGTAGGCGCCAAGGACCTCACAGCCGGCATTATTCAGCCATTTGTCCAGCAGCCGCACAATATTGGGATCATCATCAATAACGAGTATCCTCTTCGGCTTCTTCGTCATTTATGATACCTCTCGCGTGATCCTAAGTTAATTGTTCACCAAAAATTTTACCCTGCAGACTTAGCCGGGTCAATATATTTCTGGAAACTTATTAAAATATTACTTAAGCGCAGCCTTTTTCTGAGCAAATAATTGATTCGCCTTATGGTAAAATTCTTCAGCCTTATTAAAATCTTTCATTGTAAAATATACATGCGCCAGCATTTCATGCACCTGAATATGGCGGGGCGCGAGTTCGGCGGCATTCAGTAAAATTCTCTCAGCCTGCGTAAATTCATTTTGGGCCATGTAGGCCCTGGCCAACTCAACCATGGCATTAATATTCTCAGGTTTAATCCTTAAAAGCTGTTTAAAAATACGGCCGGCATCTTCAAATGCATGGCGCATTGAATACACTTGACCAAGCCTAAACAATGCTTCCGTATGGCCGGGATCCAATGCCAAGGCTTTTTTAAGATTCTCCTCCGCCGCCTTGTTCAGGATACTATCCTCCAGGCGCCCACGCGCCATATATGAATCCGCCAAGCCAACGTAGATATCAGGTGAAGGTCCACATTTTGCGATACTTCTAATAAAAACATCCTTGGCTTTCCACCAGTCCCCCAATTGAATATAAATATATCCCAAATTAAGATAGGCTTGCAGAAAGGTGGGATCAATCTTGATAATTTTCTTATACATCCCCATAGCTGTATTAATATCCCCACGCAATATATGCATAATGGCCAGGTTATTATACGGAGGCAGATAATCCGGTCTCAAGTAAATAGCCCGCCTAAACATATTTTCGGCCTCTTCAACCCGCCCTTCTTGCGCATATAACGTTCCCAACACCAGATGCGGGCGAAAATACTCAGGCGACTGCCTAACCGATGCCTCCATTAATTTGATGGGGGACTTCCAAAGCATATTACGATTAATTGTCAAGAAACCTAAAAGGATAATCACAACAACAGCCGTATACCGGCGGGCTCTTAATGGCATTGTTGATAGGGCCAGAAACCCTGATATAAAAATGGCAAAGCCGGCGGCCGGAAAATAAAGCCGGCTTTCCGACATTAACGTTGAGAGGACAAAAATCGTGGAGACCGGAAGCAAACCGACAAAAAACCAAATAATCCCAAACGCCAGTAGGCGCTTATTCCTGTACAAAAAAAAGGCCAGGGCCAAGACACCTAAAATGATAACCAGTGAAAAAAATGCCGGCCCATCAAATAACGATTCTGAAGAAACAACGAAATGATCTATATTTTGATTTATAGGCAACAGCAACAGTTGTATATATCTACAAACCACATGAAACTGGGTCAACAAATATATCTTGACCATGAGCCACGATTCGGGCATAACAGCCTCTAACCGTAAAAGCTCGACCACCATCGCAGTGAAACGGAGCCATAAAAAGAGTAAAAAGCAAAATCCTGCTAACCATAAATACCAAAACCTGATCAGACCGGACCTGATCCGACCCAAAGACAGGCCGCCGAAACAAACCTCCATGGCCAGAACCAAGATAGGCAGAATTAACATATTGCCCCGACAGAAAATACCACCCACAAAGCACACCACACTCAACAGAAAATATAATAACTTTTTCTTGATCCTTCCCTTGATATACAACACCAATGACAAGAACCCAAAAAAGGCAGAGAGAAGTTCCGTCCGTGACCAGATAAGGGAAACCGACTGCGTTTGAATGGGGTGCGACAAGTATATGGCCGATGCCGCCAGTCCTATAAAAATCTTTTGGTCACTTAATCTTGTGGGCGCCTCTTTCCAAAAGCGCAACAGACCCAAGACAAAAAGATACAACAAAAAGGCGTTGCTGATATGCAAAAGAACATTGATCAGATGATACCCAACAACATCATAGGCGCCAAAATGATAATTTAAGGCAAACGTAACAAACGTAAGAAAGCACAGCCTCGGATAATCCACGACCCGCCAAATCTCATGAATGTGGCCCAGATCACGCAAGGCCCAGTTGTTCACGATCATTTTATTATCATCAAAGAAAAAAGGGGCCTTAAGGGTTTGACCATAAAGAATGAACCCCAAAACAAAAAGCAGCAAAAATACCGCAAGCCCCCTGCATAATGGGTTTGATTTACTTGTCATGAAAAAATCAGTCACCTTGACCCCTTGGCTTTCCAGATAAACACCTTGTCATGAGGCTTGACCTCACATGGGACTTTGATACCGACCTTTTGACCCTTCTGGGCCTCCGTTATGAATTGATGGTCCTGCTGCATCTCATGGGCCCGGACCGTACGCAACGGCAGACTCTTGCCGATGAACAACAAGGTGTCATCCTTTGTGAGCGGCCCCTGCCTTAAAAGGACCTCCGCAACCCCTACCTTCTTATAAAACTTGATGACCTCGCCGATAAATACCTTCTCAAAAAGATGCCGTTGCCTGCGGCTTATGCTTCCCTGCGGTTCCCCGAAATAAAAACCGTCGCAAAACCCTCGGTTATAAACCTTGGACAACCTTTCCTTGAATTCACGCTTCACCTTAGGGGTGAGGCGGCCCGCCCTATGCGCATCGATCGCCTGCCTGTAAACGGATGTCACCACCCCGACATACTCCGCCTTACGCATACGCCCCTCGATCTTAAAGGCATGCACATTCGAATCGACCAGTTGATCCATAAAGTCAATCGTGCAGAGATCCTCGGGACTTAAGATATAATCCTCGCCTAAGATAAATTGACCGCCCTCTTCCTTATCCTGAATAATATATTCCCGACGGCAAGGTTGCAGACACTTGCCCCGATTGGCTGACTGGGCAAAAGCGAACCCAGAAAGGAAACAACGTCCCGAAATACTGACGCACATAGCGCCGTGGATAAAGGCCTCTATTTCGCAGGGTATTTTATTGACTTTAATCTCATGCATGATGTGGCGGATATCCTCCAATGTGCACTCCCGGGCCAGAACGACGCGCTTAACGCCAAGGCCGGCATAAAATTTCAGGGCCCGGGTATTGGCGACACTGGCCTGGGTCGACAAATGAACCCTCAAGCGCAGGGCACGGGCGATGGCGACAACAGCCGCATCCCAGCCGATCACAGCATCAACGCCCGCCTGCTTGGCTGCTTTTAGAATCCTCTCCACCTTCTTGATCTCATGATCATAAATGATCGTATTTAAGGCCACGTATCCCTTTTTGCCTTGATCATGCAAGAACGCCATGACCTTGGTGATTTCCTGGGCCTCAAAATTTGATGCTCCATGACGCATATTCAAGGCCTTAATACCGAAATAGACACTATCCGCGCCCTGATCAACAGCCGTCCGCAACGACGCCCAGTCTCCGGCAGGGGCCACTAATTCGGGACCAATGTTTTGTCTTTTACCGAACATTTTATTAAGCAGCCTTTAATTTACATAATTATTATTGAATGAAATAGGGGCCTATCAAAGAGACCTGGCTCTCATTATCCAAAGCCTTAAAGGAGATCTCGATCGCCGTATCTCCCTTATGCAACAACTCATCGGTTTTAAAAAGAAACATTTGATATGAATAACCATATAATTGTTTCACCTCATGCACATCTGAATCCGTCTTGATCTTTCCCTGGGCTTGCCCCTTAACAAAAAAAACAAAATGTTGTGATGCTACAGGATGGGAAATAGGGACTCTTTTGTTGATCGGATCCACCCCCCGGGTGGTTAATACCTCTTCGAGCTTGGGATCTTCAATGAGATCCCTTAAGTCGATCAATGTTGCGGAGACCGCATCCAAAAAGAAACTCGCCTGCAGCAATTCATTAGCGCCTTCTGTCCTTGGCATATCGGCAACATTATGCAGGGAAATGATCATCCGGCCCTCTTCGATCCTGCGCAAAAAAAGCACCGGGATCATGGCCGCATAATCAAAACAATCATATATCAGCCCCTGGGTACATAATTTCGGGTCAGCAATACATTGACGCATGACACCCCCAAGCTTTCGGTTAAAGACCGCCTGACTGCCGCTGGGAAAAGACATATAAATTGGCTCCTGCCCTGTAAAACGGAAGGCCTCTTTAATACGCAAAACCTTAGGGGCCACGCGTTGGGAGACATATTTCTGGCGATGAAATCTTAAGGGGCCTAATATATTCTGCTGGGCATGAGTTAAATTGGAAAGACTGATAACCGATACGAGCAATAAAACAACCATAAAAACCTTGTCTTTGAGGATACTGCGTGCCAGGAGGATCGCCCCGGTACAACTGATGAGCATCACAGCCGTATATGTATAATAATAGCTGAAAAATAATATCGTAAAGAACCTCGCATGTGGGGGGAAAATATATTTATGCATGCCTTCCCGCAAGCAAAACAATCCCTGCAAGAGGATGCCGGCTAAAAGAATGAGCGCCATCAACCTCAATTCCCGATTGACTTTATATCGGCATATCAAATAAATGAGCCCGCAAAAACAGATACAGGCAAGGACGCCCAATAAGGTAAAATCCCAATAACCAAAATTTCTCCTTAAAAAATAAGCGCCCAGGGCTTGCATAAAATCACGCACGCATTGCCATTGTGAAAACTGCTTCACATACACCTCTATATAATTGGACATATACGGTAAAGCCGTGTCTCTCCCCACGTTTGAATCAAAATAATATATGATTATTAAAAAAATACCGACTAGCCCTAACGTTAAAAAAAGATTTCTGGCTATCGGACGCCATGACTGCCTGGGGGGGAAATAAATCCAATAAATCAAAAGTATAGGAAGTAAAAACAAAAACAACTCATCTGTAAAAAAGCCCAGGAAAAATAACAGATATATGGGCAGGTCAGAAAAGTATTTTCTAGCATCTTGTTTTCTTTTTATCAAAAGCAGCCAGCTGAATAAAAAGATTGATGTAACCAACAGCTTGGCATTCCTGAAAGGATAGAGCAATGTGGCGAAGCTCACGCCCGCATTCATAAACAGCAGGGCTGCGATCAACCCAACGCGGCGGCTTTTTGTCAATCTTGAAGCGACTAAAAAACTGAGCAAGACATTCAATCCATGGAGGAAAATCAGGCTGTAATTGCGGAAAGTGACCACGGAGAAGGTTTGCCAGAATTTAAAAGAAAGCATCTCGATAAGATACGAAAAATGCCTGGGACGGAAATGCCCCTCGATCTCCTCACTGACCAAGAAAACCTTGAAGAAATCCGAAAGGCGCAGTCCGGACTTAAGGATAAAACCATCTGTGCTGGGCCACACAGAAGCCCAATAAAGGTTATGAAAAGTGATCTCGCCCTGCTGCCAACGTATTGGCACATTATTGAGCTTAATGAAAATAGCCAGGTTGATTAAGCAGAATATAACTACAAGATATTGAAATCGGGTCAAGCGCATACGCTGAATTTATAATGCCCTATTTTCAGCATGAAATCAAGCGTTCTTCGCATAAAGCCCCAGGGGCCCAACCTAATGGTTGGGCCCCTGGATAGAGGGTCGGAAAGACGGGAGAACCCAGATTTTATCATCATTAGAATATTATTTACAGAAATCGGGGAGGAGGGATTCGAACCCTCGACCCCATGCTCCCAAAGCATGTGCGCTAGCCAACTGCGCTACTCCCCGAAAATGGGCGCATGAATTATGACGACTCGCAAAGCGAGGAGTACATAACTCATAAGCGCGAATTTTGTTCAAGCGAAGCGAAGAAATGATCAATAAAACTTATAAAAAGAGCGACCTGCTTGCGCAAGCAAGAGACACCAAAGAAGAAATAAACAGTCTGCCATCCAATTATTTTCTTAAAAGCGTCATAGTATATCATTGAAAGCAAAAGGATTAAACAACTAACACATAGAAATTATCACAGCTATCTGGGAAAATCAACCTTAAAGGAAAAACGGTTTTTTAAAATAAAAACAGCTACTAATAAAAAAAATTTCGACACGTTCGATAAAAAATGACTGCTTTTTTAAATTCTTGTCAAACTTGCCTTCCGGAGTAAAATAGCACCTGATAAAATGAGAATAAATACTTATCAACATAACAAGCCCCTCCCTGCAAGAAAGCCATGAAGGATCAAATGAGGCGTTGCACAAGATGTATCGTTCCTGAGCAATACCCCGGCGTCTATTTCAATGAAGAGGGTCTTTGTAATTTCTGCCTGACGCAAAAAACACCTCCACATCCTCTCGGCCAGGAACGGCTTTTACGACACCTGGCTTCCTTTAACAATAAAGGCATCTATGATTGCATCGTTCCCATAAGCGGCGGGAAAGACAGCATGTATATATTGTATTATGTCGTCAGAGAGCTAGGATTAAAACCCGTTGCGGTTAATTATGACTCGGGATTTATGTCGGAAATCGCCCGATCAAATATGCAAAATGGTTGCCATAGATTGAATGTCCCCTTGATCATAAAAAGGCCGGATCAAAGGCGGCAGGAAGAAATGTTGAAAATGGCCTTAAAGGTTTCTGATGTGGTCGGAGAATTTTTTCATATCTGCGCGAATTGCGAAACATTGCTGAGAGTCGTTGCGATCAACGCGGCCAGAGAGCATAATGTCCCTGTCGTGATCTGGGGCAGTTCTCGAAATCAGAACACCACGGCCCATGACTTGCACCATTTCGGGACGAAGGCTTTTATAAAAAGAAGCCCTATAATAAAGATCATAAAATTAATGCCCTTGTTTTTTACATATGCAGTTTTTAATTTTAGACAAAGACGCGAATTTCATGTCCCGCTCAAATATGCCTGGAATCCTTTGGTGACCATCCCTTTCACCAAAAAGAACCCTGCTTTTGTCATTTTCGACCAATATATTCATACAACATCCCGCCAGATCAAGATTCTCCAAGACGAGTTGGGTTGGGAACATCCCCCGCATACAACGATGCGGTTTGATTGTTTATTGCATTGTTTCGGCAATTTTCAAAGCTTGAATTCAACCGGCATTTCCAGCGACGGCATAATCTATTGCTATTATTTAAGAAACAATCTGATAAGCAGGCACGAGGCCTTGGATAAGGAGAAAGATGTCATAGACCGCGTTTCCAGTGAATGCAAAGATTTACTCGAGGGCCTGGGTGTTGAGAAATTAAAAATTCTTAACAAAAAGACGTTTTTAAAATAAGTAACAACAAAAGACACTCATTAAATTTGCTAAAATAAATTGATGCGTTTTCCTATTATGGCCCAGGTTTGATTAAGATTCCTTAAAATTGGTTGGAATAAAAAAGCCCCGTCAATCGAGGACAGAGTTCATATCGCAGGCTAAAATTGGAAATAAATGAAAGCTGTGGACGGGCCGCCCAAAACCACCGCCATAAAAATCAAGGCAGCGCCTATCACATAATCAAGGGGCCGATCAAACCTGAGCAGCACATCACTTTTTTTTCTTTCCTGCAGGATGTCCGCGATCAAAACGATCGTTCCGCACACCACCACCCAAAATAAATATACTTTTAAGGTTTCCTGGTCGGCTGATTTGGGGATCCTAAAATCCGTAAACAAATGTAGCGTCATATATTTTAGTTGAACAAGATCTTTCGAACGGAAAATCAGCCAGCCGTATAACACAAAGAACGGCGTTATGACAATCGAAAGCTTACGGACAAACCAGCTCAAACGCCGGTGGCCCTGGAGTAAATGCCCCATCAAGCGTTGGCCCAACAGCAATATGCCATGATAGCCCCCCCAGATCACAAAGACCCAGGAAGCACCGTGCCATAAGCCTCCCAGCAACATCGTCAGCAATAAATTGCGGCATGTGGCAAAAAGCCCATGCCGGTTCCCGCCTAAGGGTATATAGAGATAATCCCTCAACCAGGTTGACAGGGAGATATGCCACCTCTGCCAGAATTCCGCCGGGCTTTTTGAAAGATACGGCTGACGAAAATTAAGCATCAGGTCTATGCCCAACAATTTGGCCAACCCACGCGCGATGTTAGAGTACCCTGCAAAATCGCCATAAATCTGTAAGGCAAAGGCCACAAGCACGACAAAGATTTCCAAAGCCGTTAAATGAAAGCCCATACTCCGGAAGAAAAACTGTCTTAATGGATCAGTTAAAATAAATGTGTCTTGAGGGGATAACAACACAAGACCAAGCCGTTCCCTCCCGACCTTAAAAAAAACGTCAACAATCCGCGCCAGATTATCGGCTACGAACATTTTAAGAAAATAGCCCCAAATCAATAGCCAGGCCCCCTCCTGCAATTGTTTTTTAACAGGTGCGTTAAGAGATCTTAACTGGGGCAAAAGCCTGCCGGCCCGCTCGATCGGTCCGGCAACCAGCTGGGGAAAAAAGGCGACATAGGCGGCGAATATGACCGGGTCTTTCTCCGGCGCCACTTTATGGCGGTAAACGTCGATCGTATACCCCATGGTCTGGAAGGTATAAAAAGAAATCCCCACCGGCAAGAGGACCTTCAAGGTAACCTCATCCACCTGCATCCCCATCCTGGCCAGCAGGGCCTGGAACGAAGCAGCAAAAAAATTAAAATATTTAAAAATAAACAAGATCGTCAAGTTGGCCAGGACACTGACACTGACCAGAAGCTTCCTTTGACGGATCCCATTTACCCGCACCAGATTTTTCGCGATAACATAATCGATCGCGGTTGACATTAAAATCAGCCCCAGATAACGGACATCCCACCAGCCGTAAAAAATATAGCTCGAGAGCAATATAAAATAAATCCGCCCCCTCTTTCCCATCAAAAAATAAAGCCCATAGAAACAAAGGGCAAAAATAATAAATGTCAGGGATATAAAATTCATTGGATCAAATGCTCGTTTATAATTTTCATCAACCGGAAAGCTGCCTTTAAAGAACCCTCTTTGTCGTTGGGATGAACTTTATCGCGAAATTCATCCTTCTTGTAAAAACGCCTTACATCCTGCAGCGTCACATATTTCTTATCCGCGAACAAACCGTCAAGCCGCTCATATATGTGCAAAGGCTCAAGCGCGGTTTCCTGCAAGATAAACACAGCCTTCTGCTGATCGCGCTCCATCTGCTCAATGAGAAAAACCAGCCATTGCCAGGACTGCTCCAGTTCGGCTGATGCCATATCTGATTCAACCTCATCAAGGGGCGGAAGTTTTTTTAAAATAACATCCGGCAAGATATTCATGACCGGAATGCCGCTCCATTCCTCGACAAGTTCCCCCACCCTCAGATGCAAATGATGTTTCCCAACCAAAAAAGACCGGTAGACAGGGAAATAACTGTACATAAGGCTCTCGAGCAGCTCATCGTTACTATATGCTTTCAGGATTTGGGGATGACGCAATTCCTTCATTTCCGGAGTAAAAATTAAATAATGGGCCTTATGCCTGAATAAAGGTTTCTCAACAGCAAAAGTCATGGGATAGACATGGACAACGATCAGATCGGGGTGAAACTTGCGGATGTAATTATAGACAAATAGATAATCCCCCCAGGAAGTTCCGCTTAGGGAAAAATTACCAATCTCAAATCTTCTCAAAGATTTTTTTTCAAATTGCAAGAGACAACTGGCAACTTTTGTGGTCTCCCAAACGGAGTTACCCATCAGAATAACACGCGGGACATCTTTCTTGGGGGGCATTTTTGTGAACGGCAGACTATAAGTGTAAAAAGACATCCGCTGATCACCGGTAACATCCACCTGCCCATGCGGAATAAAGTGCAGTATAAACAATACAGCGCAGCATCCCAAGATTATTATTATCTTGCGATGCTTAATCCATGCCTGACTTACTGGCAAAAAAATCATACTCGATTTAGCGCTGATGAAATTCATACAAATACACCGCGGCCCCTTCCCTCACCTCTGCACGGACCCTTTGGCCCAGCTGGTCAAAGGCCTTGAGAACTAAATTGGATCCCCTGGGATCATCGTGAATAAACACCACCCAGGCGCGCGCGACACCTTGCAGTTTCCCCTTAAGCAGGGCCCCGTTGGCAAAGACCGGGGTCAGCTCTTCATCATAGGCTGTCCGACGGAAAAAACCGTGCTCTGTATAGGCATCATGCTGATACCGCAGCCGCGCATAAGGCAGGCCATCCCACAATTCAACCCCCTCATAAAACTGGCCGATCGTGTAGCCTTGAAGTATTTGGCCCTGATAGTCACCCAAATACCGATACGGGATCTTTTCATACATCTTGAGACTGCCCACATAATACCAAAAAGGAAACTGCGCTGAAAAGTTAAAGAACAGCTCATCCCCGGGCTGGTAATGCTTCTTGAGATACCGCAATACCGGACGGCTCTCCTCGCGGCAGACATGATGCACCTGCTTGCAATGCGGATGCACTAAATAATATCCGGCCGTGACAACCGGCTGATACAAAAGCACCAGCACCAGCCCTGCCCCGACCACGCCCTTTGTGTAGCGTGTCCTGGAAAAAACAAAAAGAATCCCTTCCGCCAGCAATATCAATATTCCCGGCATTAAAAACAAGAGCATCCGGCCGCGGAAAGGATATCTGTGCAGCATAGCGGCGCTCAAAACAAAGATGATCGGCAAAAGATAAAAACATAAAGAACGTTGATCCCTTTTATAAAGAGCCACACAACCGATGATAAATATGAAGGCAGTAAGATAGGGAAAAGATAGGCCGACAGGCGAATAAAACATGCGCAGCCATACATCCTTGATCCACACAACGCTCTCCCATGAAAAAGGCAGCGGCATAAAAAAATAACGCCACATGACAGTCAACTCCTGTGTGCTGACCATGTGCCTTAACGAGACAAAGTATAATACACAAAAACTCGCGAGCCACCATAAATAGGCCGGCATATAAGCCAAAAGCATTTTGGCTTGTTTCCTAAGGCAAACGCCAACAACTTGGATCAACCCAAAACTCGCCAAAATAAAAAGACTCGTATTGGACATCCACATTAAAAAAGCGCCCAACATCCCTACGTTACAAGATCGCCTTAAGAATATCGGTTCCTTCCCAAGATTCCCGAGAATAAGAAAAAGAATTAAGGCCACGCAAAGATCACAGCTATATTGTTTTAATTCTGCCGCATAATAAACCAGCGGCTCACCAACGGCAAACAGCGCCAAGGCAAAGACGCGAACACCGGGGCCGCTGCCATGTCTTTTTAATAAAAAATAAAACAAAAATAAAGACGCGATACCGCAGACAAACGGAAAGAAGCGCAAAGCCATTTCATGGTTGCCGAATAAAGTAACAAAGGATTTCTCAATCAACAAAAACCCCAAAGGCAACTTTGGCTGGTGTTGGAACAAAGGGATATGCTTGATGATTTCCTGCCAACTACGGCTGACGATACTGACCGCGACATACGCCTCATCGACCCAGAAGGAACGGTTCTCAAGGTAATGTTTGAGCCTAAGTAGTATTCCGAGGCCAATGAGAGCAAAACAAAAATGCCTTGAAACTAAAAAATGAGTGAAACCTTGCCACCTTGATTGCTTTGATCGGTCCATTGGATTTAGTATAACACCCAAGAAAACATCGGGGAATAGATATTGTAACAAAGACGATGAGCCAGGCATGAAAAGAACATAAAAAACGGACCATCTTTATAAAAAAGCCTGCGTTTATGCGCAGGCTTTTTTATAATTATTTTATATTAATAACCCTAGGCTTATTGTTGGTTCTGCCATTCAAAAATGGCCTGATAAACTAAATACTCCTCCTCTTCGGAAGAATGGCTCGCAATAAACTCAAGAATTTCCTGTGCCGAAATCGTACCGTCCCCATCGCTATCAGCAAGGAAGAAATCATAACATCTCCCATCCCGACAGGACACAGGGCAAAAATAATCATTGACAGTTAATGTTCCTGATTCACATGTATATTCAATTAAAATATTGGCCGCAAAACATTCATCTTCGTAGTCCCCTCGGTCAGTCGTAACAGCCCCCTGATTATAATAATCCAGACCATCGGAATCCGAAGAGCAGGTCGCATCAGGGCAGGAATCCTTGACCTCATAATGAGGGATCCTGATTCCATCGCAATAAGCGCTCACCGTCCCGGGATGTTTACATTTAGGGATTATCTCATCTACGCTCTCGAGACAATCATCAACTGAAGTAGCACTTCCCATATAGGGGGCGCCGCAATCATTGTCCGTAAGACATTGGACTTCGGGCGTATAGTAACCGTCTATATTTCTTTTAGCTATGCTAAATTCTATCGGCATACTCAAAGCCCCTTCTGGGATGCTCACCGTAAATATCCCATCATCAGAACTAAAAGTCCCTCCATTGGTGCCGACGGTAAAAATGTTGGCCGCTTCATCAGAATAGGATAATCCAATATGATCAAGATAATCATCCTCCAGGCGATAAAACATGGGCGGATCATATTCATAAAGCGGGATTGCATTTTCATTATAATCCAACCTGACCGTGACCGGGACAGCAAAACGAATAGGCTGGCCGCCGGTAGGACCAAAATGATACCCCTCGCTCCTTGTGCCATAACTGTTCTGGACAAAATACGTCGAAGGCTCATTAATTTGCATCTCAGCATACTTATCTTTGACTTGTTGAACATTCAGCCCTAGACCATTATTGTGCGGACAGCAATCCCCACACCACTTTTCTGTTGATATTCCTGAAAACTTAAGGGGAACTTTGTTAAGCCAATACGGGTCGAAAGGATCTCGATCTTCACCCCAGTCTTTAAACTGAAAATCATCCTCATTTGCAACAGCTTGCTGCATCTGAGTCCGTACAATAGGGATATGTGTGGCTGTTTGATTAACTATTTCATAAGACATTTCTTTGCTGATTTCCCAATCAATTTCAAGCTGGCATCGTCTGTGTTTAGTATCCATGACAAGACCCAAATGCTTCCAATCCTTTCTCTCAACGGCATAACGTATATCTGCGTTACCTTTCAGATGCGTCCCTTCTATATTAAGGTTTACATCCATCGACAGATAACCCGCCAAGTATATTTCTTTCAATTTATCTTTAACATGTTTTTTAGCTCCATCATACTGCTTATTTGTAGCGCACTGGACCCGCTTAATATCCTCCAAATCCCCGTAATCACATTCCCGTTCCTTTAATTTATTTCTCTGTTCATCTGTCCAATGCTTTTCAGGAACATCAAATCTTTCTAAAAACTCATCGATCCTCCCGGCTTGCAAGGCAACAATTCTGGGGTGCGCTTTAATCTCACTCTTGCTTTTCATTTGAACATAACCGCATGCTTCATTCCAAGGATTAATTTGGACATTAATATCTGAAACATCAATCCTGATCAATAAAGCATTTTTATTTAGAAAACCCAGAAGAGCACTTTCTTTCTCACCCTCATCATTTTCCTTTCCCTCACCCCCAAGAGTATGTTCTATAATCGCAAAAAAATACAATTCGCCGAGATCTCTTCCTCCCGACGGGCAAAGCAGGAACGGGCCTGCCCGGCTGTTGTCCCAAATTTTGTGTTCATTGAGGCACTGCCCTTCAATCTGCCCATCATCCTTAACCTTGAGACTGGTAGAGAAATCCAAAGGCAAGGCATCCTCTTGGTCCACCTGTTCCGTGATAACCCTATCCTCCTCTGGAATAGTTAAAAGATCACTTGAAGTAAACAAATTCTCTTTTAAAACTAAGCCTTGGCAATTATCATCGGTAGCCAGTTGCTCGACCCTGTGGAAAGGACGATTCTTCACAAACTCACCGTCTATCATTTTACACTCAAGATCCCCATCCGGTGTTTCCTTGCGGCAGCCAGGGCCCGGACATTCATATAAAGGAGGCTGATGTCGGCACATTTCACTGTCTGGATACAATGTCGCCCCATCCACAAATTGCGTTTGCATACCTTGAGAAATAGCATCTTCCCACCGCGGCACTTTTTGATAATAGATAGGTGTCCCTGGCCAAATAGTTTTTTCACCGATTTCCTGCCCCTTGGCAGGATTACCTATAATCTTAACCGGCCGTTTTTTATCCTTAGAACAAGGGGCATAAATTTCTCCCGGCTTAACTTCTTCAAAATCTATATACGGCTGGCTGTTATTAAAGCAGCCGCCCCGATAGCATTCATCAAAAGCGGCTTGCTCAAAGTCCGGCTCTCCTGGCGTTGCGCCATTCTCGAGGATCTTCGTTTCCTCGACCTGATTGAATTTTCCCCTCTTGACCCAGCATGTGTATTTATTGTCTAAATTACTTCTGGTGGTCGGAAGACACGCCCCGCATATTTTGGGAGGTTCGGTGCTGTTTTTATTATCAGTGTAACACTTCTTGCCCCTTGTATCTGCGTCCCAACAAGGATTTTTACACGGGTATGAAGACATGGCACTGTCCGGCTCGCCCATCAGCGCCCCTTCGCTCATATAACATACCTCATCATCTTTGGGATCGTGGATACACTTATAGCAGATCTCCCTATCATTGAACATGCAGGTGTAATAATTACCGCAACCTTTTGAGACCGGAATATCAGTACAGCTATCCACAATGGCTGTGCCTGCTGAGCACTCGGCACATTTATCAATATTAGCCACTATGCCATGCAAAACACCCCTATTGACCCAATACCGATCAAATTCGCAAACATTATGGCCCACAAATTTAATGCCATCGCAATGGCACTCCGTGCGCCATTCATAAGCCTGGTCTCCATCGGGTGGTGAACTTAAGCAAACATCCGGCTCCACCCATCTCCAATAACAGACACTACTCGCTGAAGGGCTTGGGTTAGGTGTCGGGCTCGGAGAAGGGGTTGCGTCTTGTGTGGTTGCGCTTACGCCGCTCGATTTGGCCGAGGTATTCCCCGCCTCATCGTAGGCACTCACCTGATAACTATAACTAGTCGAAGGCGTCAACCCTGTGTCGGACTTACTTGTTGCACTTGTTGAGCCTATATAACCCCCATTGCGATAGACCTTATATCCTGATACGCCTGTATTATCCGTTGCTCCGCTCCAGCTTATGTTGATCTGGCTGGATGACACAACACTCGTCCCTACATTCGACGGCACGCTGGGCGCCTGAGTATCCGGAGGCGGTGTCGGTGTCGGCGTCGGTGTCGGGCATGCCTGAGTATTGCAGGACTGGCTGGATGACCCTATACAATAATCTCCCCCGTTAGATGGGGAAGGACATGCACATACCCGGGTCTGTGTCCCGCCACCGCATGCCGTACTACATGAGCCCCAAGAACACCAACCGCCATCAACCGGAGAAGGTGTGGCTGTCGGCGTGGGCGTCGGTGTCGGCGTCGGTGTCGGGCAGGCCTGAGTATTGCAATCCATATAATGGCCGCCCACACAATCAGCCCCGCCATTGGCAGGAGCCGGGCAGGAACATGCTCTATACATCCACCCGCCGCCGCATGACACACTGCATGAACTCCAGGAACACCAGCCCCCATTAACAGGACTGGGGCTTGGACTCGGACTAGGACTGGGACTCGGCGATGGATATGTCCACCCAATGCCGGCCATCGTTAATATGGCAATTAAAATAATACTATAATGTAATTGAGATCTATTCATCAGATTCCTCCTCGATATCCCCCCCGGAAGGCGGCTCAACACTAAGCCAATAACCAGAAAGTCCGCTTAGGGCTTCTTGATTAATAATGTACGTTATTGCAACATCAGAAACATTCTGACGCGTAAAATCACTTAATAGCCATTCGATCTTATCCCCCCGAATAACTCCTTCATGGGAAATATTGGATACACGACTCCCTTCGGGAAATTCCTCAACGATGCCAAACGAATCCATCTCGATTGTTGGCGCATGCACATCAAGCGTCACCTTCACCATCCCATCCTCTAAAGGCGCTATCGTTCTTATAATCGTTAAATCCGTCTGAACAAACCCAAACTCATCCGCAGGAGTAAACCCTATGTCTACCTGGCCATACATGCGGGTTGTTGTACAATATTGGGGCCGGCCATTACCCGGGACATAACACGAACTATTGATAACAATGTCGCCATAGGTCTGAGGGAATGGCTGGACAGAATACTGATAAGCCCCCCCGCTCCCACCTAAATAAACGCCCACGAGGTAAGTCATCCCGGCATACACATCGACCGGGAAAATCTCTACATGGCGCCACTGGCCAAACTGGCCAGTAAGATACACACTGGTAAGCTCTTCACCGCTAAGTTTATTCCATACTCTTACAAGTTTTTCCCCCGTGAAAAATCCGCCTAACTGAGTTATCTTGCCATCCTTTTGAGGCGTAAAACTGTAGCCCATCGTATAATTCCATGAAAGGGTACTGGGATACAGGGTCCCATTTTGATTTGTCTCCCAGGGCGCCTGCACACCCGCATAGGCGTAGGAAGACAGACAAACAATGATGCATAACGACAATAAATATTTTGATATTGCGCGCATTGATATTTCCTCCAATGATTATTTATAAATTTTGTATATAAGAAATATGCCATATAAATTCCCCAAATGTTGCCAAAATAGGACAAATCAAGAAAACGTTATGATAAAAAACTGTAATTTTTTCACAAATCATTATCTGGAAATAATTTACGTAAATAAAAAACCAAAAAATATGCGCTAAAAATCAAAAAAAACCATTTTCTTGCTCCTTTTTTCAATTCAGTAGCCGGCTACTGAATTCAACATATTTTTTGAGAAAAAGCTCTTGGGCGCAGAAAATCTCAAATAATAAAGACACCTGCTTGTACCTTGATACGGCTGTGCTATAATAAGCTCCCATGAACAGGAAATGGCTGATATTCTTCATACTCTTGATTATTTTCGGGGCGGGAATTTATCTCTATATCAGCCTCTATTTTCTTCCAATTCAGCTCAAACAAATCCTGACAGGCAAGGCCCAGGAATACATCGGTCGTAAGATCACTTTTAAAGAAATAACCTACACTCCCTTAAAAGGGATTGTGATTCACGAACCCGTTATTTACCAAAGACAAAACCCCCAAGAGCCTTTCTTTAAGGCCAATGAGATATCCGGGCAGGTCGTTATCACGGCCTTTTTTAAAAACCAACAAATCGTCATCCCTTCCATCAATCTCAAGCAACCGCATGTTACGATCATGCGCACGGGTCCTGAGGCATGGAATTTTAGTGACCTACTCAATAAAAGAACGGACCAAAAACAAAAATCCCCCATCCAGGTTCTTGTTGGAAGCCTAAAGATCGAAAAAGGCCGATTAGCTTACGAGAATAAAACAGGGCCACATTCCCTGGCCTTGACCCTTCACGACATGAACCTGGCAATAAAGCTTTCCCCTCAATCAGGTATTGATTTTGATATCACGACACAATTACAGGAAGGCCGCTCCTTCGATGTGAATTCAAAAAGCAGCCTGCAAGCTAAAGGCCGGTTTAATCCCCTAAGCAAGGAATTAAATACGACCCTTTCAGCGCAAAATATTGCTTTGCATAAAATCCTCCCTGAATTTCTTCCACACCTTGCCCCCTCCCTCAACGAATGCACCATCCATGCCGCTCAAACAAACCTTCATTCAAAAGGGAATGACTTTCATTTAGAGGGAAAGATCCATGGCAAGGCTGATGCCACATATTCAAACTACGCATATAAAGGAACTTTCTATTTTAAAGACCTCGCTTTTAAACACGAATCACCGGCGACGGTCAAATTATCCGGACTGGCAGAGATCCAGGAATCCCTGATCCGTTTTAACCAACAAGGTTCCTTCGACGGCTCAGCCACAGTTCACTTTCATGAATTGAACGTGAGCGGTCAAAACATATCCGGCAAGGCCACAGCGACAACCGGCCCAGCAGCGAATATCCAATTAAATGAAAACCGCACCCTTTCCGGGATGATTTCATTATCCGGTCTATCATTAAAAAAGGATGAAAACACCTTAAATATTGACTCTCAAATAACCATCAACCAGGCACAAGCACGGTGGGATGATATTATTCACCTAAAAGGGGATCTTCCCGAATCATCCCTATCGGTCTCTCTTAAAAATAAGGTCTTGACCCTCAACACCTCTTTTCGCATTAATGAGGCCGACATAAAGATCCAAGATGACAAACAGATAACCGGGACCATCATTGCCAAGGATCTTACCCTGGCCCGCCTGGAGCAACAAATGGACGGCACCGGTGAATTGTCCTTAGAAAAGGGGACATTAAACTCAAACGGGATCTCTTACTCCGGAAGCCCGCAGCTGACTTTTGAATTTGTATCGGATCCGAGAAAAAACCAGCCATTAACATACAGAGGTATATTGAAAACCAAACAGGGACTGCTTGAAAATATACCCCGCATCGGCTGGCTGGACAACATTGAGGGAACGGTCAACTTCCGCACACAATATTTCCAGACGGACAATTTACACTTGAGCTTCGACGGCATTCCCATCCAAGTCTCCGGCGCCGTAACCGGCATTGAAGATCCGCAACTGGATATCGAGGCCCAACTCCAGAACGCAGACCTTGCCAAACTCTATTCATACCTTTCTGATGAGATCAAAAAAAGGGGAATTGAGCCAACGGGCTCGGCGGATATCACCCTGGCCTACGAAGGCCCCTTAAAACCCTTTGACAATGCAGGGCTGGATGTGCAGGCCAATGTACGCAACGGAAGTTTACGTGGCTTAAAAGCCCCGGCCAACTTATCAGGCACAATTACTGATATTACCGGCATTATCAAATTCAAGAACAACATAATGTACTGGAAGAACCTGCAGGGTTTGTATGCAAACAAAATATATAAACTTAATGGCCAAATGAAAGGCTTGGTTGCCCCCCTGATCGAGACCGAAATCGTTTCATCCGACCTTAACCTGTACTCCCGCCTGAATCTAAGCCAGGACGCCTATGATATAGAGGACCTCCGAGGCGTTTATAAAAAATTATCTTTCGGCTGCAGCGGTCGCATTCACAAAACGGACCCGCAAAATTTATATCTTGATATTGATGGCAATCTGGCGGTCGATGCCGCTGATTTGATCCGCGTTCTGCCCCCTAAAATGCATCACCTGAAATCTTTTGATCCCGAAGGGACCCTCACATTGTCATTTAGCTACAAAGGCCCTGGTACAGAGCCCCACAATGCTCGGCTGACATCAGACTTGACTTGTGAGGATTTAATCCTAAACGGCTACCATTTTAAAAAGGTTTCGGCCGACCTGAACCATGACCCCGGGCAAACAGGCGCCTTGAACGCATACGCCCTCTTCTACAACGGCGATCTGGCATTTTCTTCATTGTTTGATCTAAACAAAAAAACATGGCCGGCCAAATTTTCTGCTCAGCTTAAAAATTGTGACCTGTTTTTATTAAGGAAGGATTCCCAGCTAAAGGGTCAAGACCTGGCCGGTAAACTTAATGTTCAATTAGACGGCTATGGTTCGCTTAAGGACCTCAACACGATCAAAGGACAGGGACAGCTAACCATAACGGAAGGCCATATCTGGAAACTAAAGCTATTGGAGGGTGTTTGGAAACTGCTTTTTATCCCAGAATTCGAAGGGGTCATCTTCACAGAGGCCTATGTGCCGCTTACGATCAAGGACAGACAATGCATCACTGACAATTTACTGTTGAAAGGGAAAACAGCAGATATGACCGGCCATGGCTGGATCGATTTTGACAAAAAAATCAATATCACCGTCTCCCCGACCTTCAGGCAAACAGAGGTGTTCCGCTCCTCTTCCCTTAAAAAAAGCCTCTCTTCCATTCTGGCCGATAGTGAAGGTTATATTGAGATCAACATAACCGGCACACTGGATAAGCCCCGCTACTCTTTAAATACCCTGCCTACCAAGGTACTAAAAAAAGCAACCGACGCCTTGATCGAAGGCGTCGGCGATCTGCTTGAAGACCTGTTTTAACAGAGCCCTTTCTATCCGGATTTTTTATGGCGCGATAAATAGCTAATCAAAATTTTTTTTACCTTACGCATGGCCCGGGCCCGATGACTGATCCTGGCCTTGATCTGGGGATCAAGCTGCCCGAATGTCTTTTTATACCTGGGCACATAAAATAAAGGATCATATCCAAAACCGTTCTTACCCACAGAACGCCTGGTGATGAGGCCACGGCAGGAACCGCTCACCACATCCACAATACCTGTCGCATCGGTCAAGGCCGCACAACAACGATACCGTGCCTGACGGTGCTTTAAGGGAACCCCCTTAAGCATCCGCTGCAATTTGGCATTATTCTTTTTATCTGTGGCCTTCGCGCCGGCAAAACGGGAGGAATATATCCCGGGGCGGTTGGCCAGGGCCTTCACCTCAAGGCCCGAATCTTCACCTAAGGTTAAGGTCTTGGCATACATGGATATCGTCGCCGCCTTCTTTAAGGCATTTTCCTTAAAGCTTTTGCCATCTTCAACGATCTTGGGCATGTCCGTGTAATCAAGCAAAGAAGTGACACGAATATCCAGATCCGCCAGCAGTTCCTTGATCTCGCGCATCTTACCTTTATTTCTGGTGGCCACCAACAGTTCGATCACGACCGACCTTTCCCTTTATAAAAAGAAATCCCTTTTAATTGTTCTTTTTGCATCCTGACCAACTGTTTGATCCCCTTGGACGCAAGCCTTAGAAGCGCATCATTCTGGGTCCTCGTAAAGGGACTTCTTTCAGCTGTCCCTTGGATCTCAACAAACGCCCCCTTGCCGAGCATGACCACATTCATATCCATATCCGCACCAGAATCCTCTTCGTAATTCAGATCCAACATAACCTGCCCATTGACCAGGCCGACGCTTATGGCCGCGACATAATCCATGACAGGGATGCCGGAGAGTATCTTTTTCCTTTTTAAATGATTTAAGGCCAAAACCAAGGCCATAAACCCGCCTGTTATGGACGCCGTGCGGGTCCCCCCGTCGGCATGGATGACATCACAGTCGATCCTGATCGTCCGTTCTCCCAATTGACCCATATCGACGACGGAGCGCAAAGAGCGCCCGATCAATCTTTGGATCTCAAAAGTCCTTCCGCTCTGATTATTCCTGCGGATGCGCGTATTGCAGGAACACGGCAGCATACCATATTCCGCGGTCACCCACCCCATGCCCGAATTTTTCAAAAAGGGAGGGACATTTTCCTCAACGGTCGCAGCGCAAAGAACCTGCGTCTTGCCGGCTGTCAGCATACAGGAACCATCAGCATTCTTTTGATAATTCTTAACAATGTTGATCTTCCTTAATTGGGAGGGCCATCTGCCGTCTGCTCTTTTCATAAATATTCCTTTACGTTAAGCCTTTTTTCCCTTGTTATATTCCGCCGTCACGGTTGTGGTGATGCCGCCACGGGGATTGACGGTGGCCTGGATCCTTGCCCAGCGTGGATGACAGGCCGCGACAATATCATCAAGCATTTTATTGACAAAATGTTCGTGAAAAATACCCATATTCCTGTAGAAGATCGTATACATCTTAAAAGATTTAAGCTCCAGACATGTTTTATCCGGGGCGTATGTGATCTTGATGCGGGCAAAGTCCGGAAGCCCCGTCTTGGGACAAACACAGGTGAATTCAGGCACATCCAATTCGACAACATATTCCCGGTCGGGATATTGATTATCCCAGACATCGATCCCGGGGGTCTTTAATTTTCTAACTTCCTTCTGCAATCCTTGATAAGAATCTTTCGTTACTTTAGCCATACGTATCCTCTCCTAACAATCATCGAAAGCCCAATATTTTATGTATTTGAGGCATTATTCTAACATCATCTAAATGCCTTGAGCAATAATTTTGATACTCCTGATATTTCTGGGCCTGCATCTGACTCAACGGCCAGCGATGGGGCTGCAGGAAAACGGGCGTTGCCGGTGCAATGGACGTTATTATGGATATCGCCCGACGGATATCCTTCCATGCAAGCGTATCGCTTAAAACCATTTTAATAAAAACATCCTTCTGCCTGGCGATCTTCAAAAACCGCGCGTGCTCATCCCAAAAGGGAACACATTGGGCCGAGCTGGGCAATTTAATATCCATGGCCACAATGTCAACGTCACGGATAACCCTTTTTAATTCTTTGTGCTGGACGCCGTTGGTGTCCAAATACGTCACAAACTTATTTTTCTTTAGGATCGGCAAAAACTCATAAAGAAAATCGGCCTGCTCAAGCGGCTCCCCCCCGGTCAAGCTAACCGAATGACAATATCGAGATAATCTTTTGACAGCCTTAAAAAGTTTTAGGGGTGTGTACTCCTTCCATTGGCCGCCATCCTTAGCATATCTTGTGTCGCACCAGACACAATCAAGGGAGCATCCGAAAAAACGCACAAAGACCTGACGCAGGCCGGCATACTTACCTTCCCCCTGAACGGATTCAAATATTTCGGCAATTTTGGCATTGGTCATGATGACATCACGCCGCGGGGTCCTTTAATTGCGCCTGGTCAAACCCTTTTTTTCTTAGCAAACAACTGTCACACGTGCCGCAAGGTTTCCTGCCTCCCCGATAGCAAGACCACGTTACGGCTAGAGGGACCTTTAACCTAAATGCCAGCTTGACAATTTGCGCCTTGGTCTTGTGAATCAAGGGTGTCTGCAGGCGCAAAGGCCTCTTTTCAACCCCTGCCTTAAGGCCCTGTTTCAAGGCCTGCTGAAAACTCTTATAAAAATCAGGCCGGCAATCAGGATAGCCGGAATAATCAAGGGCATTGGCCCCGATAAAAATATCCCTAGCCCCGATCGTCTCAGCCAGGGATGCCGCCAAGCTTAGAAAAATAATATTGCGGGCCGGCACATACGTGCTCGGGATCTTCGAAGGGATGATCCGCCTGTTCTGGGGCAAAGGGAGTTTTTTATCTAAAAGGGCGGATCCTTTCCAGGGTAAAGTTATCTTAACAAGATGTTTCTGGCTTTTACTTAAATCGGCTATTTTAAAGGCCCGCTTTATTTCTTTATGATGACGCTGGCCGTAATCAAAGATCAGGCAATATGTTGTAAAGCCACGCCTTTTCGCCAGATAAAGGGTGGTGGCGGAATCCAGGCCACCGGATAAAAGAACCACAGCTTTCTTCATAGATTATTGCCTTTGCGGAAAGACCTAATCGGGGGAAAAAGTCACACTCGAGGTCTCTGATTCCCAAACACGAACCTTGGTCAGTCTAAATCCTTCACATTTCTTGGAAAACTCGTCATAAATAAATTTTGCCAAATTCTCGGTCGAAGGGTTCCTGTCCTTAAAGGCCTCCAAATCATTAAGGCATACATGATCCAAGTCCTTGAGAAATGCCTTTAACCGTTCTTTGATAATGCGAAAATCAATGACCAGCCCCAACTCATTTAATGTATCGGACACGAGGGAAATCTCAAGCTTCCATGTATGACCGTGCAAATTTTCACAGGGACCGTCATATTCCCTTAAATAATGGGCTGAAGAGAAGTGATCTGTAATCGTCAACTCGTACATGATATAACTTTTTCCTGGGGTAATGTCAAAACTTAACGCGTGAAACTTTTTTGATGTCCGTTCCTAAAAAGCTCTTGGCCGTTTTTTTAAAATGCGTGGGCGCATCACTCACAAGGAACCTGTGCCGGCCCTTCCTTTGGCGCTTGACGGACAATCCCATTGTACTCAAAATTCTTTTAACTTCAAGGGCAACTTCATGGGCGGAATCAACGAGTGTTATGCGACGACCCAAAACATCCGCCAAGACCTTTTTCAAAAGCGGATAATGGGTGCATCCCAAAATGAGGGTGTCCGCCTGGGCCGATTTGATCTTTTTTAAATATTCACGAGCCACCGCCACAGTCACCTTATGCCGGAACCACCCTTCTTCAACCAAGGGGACAAAAAGAGGGCACGGCTGACTAATGACCCGTATCGCAGGATCTAATTTCCTGATCTTTTGGCAATAGACCCGGCTGTTGATGGTGGCCGGGGTGGCAATAACCCCGACAATTTTTTTTCTCGTTGTTTCCAATGCCTTTTGGGCCCCTGGCTCAATAACACCGACGATCGGCAAATTAAAGGTCTTTTTAAGGGCGCCTAATGCATACGCTGATGAGGAATTACAGGCCACAACAATCATTTTGACCCGGTGATGCAGCAGTACATGGACGTTTTGTTTGGAAAAACGAACGATCGCCTCGGGGGATTTGATGCCATAGGGGACCCGGGCCGTATCGCCAAAATAAACAATATCCTCATGGGGCAAATTCTGCATCAAGGCCTTCACGACCGTCAGGCCCCCCAACCCCGAATCAAACACCCCGATCGGGCGATCTTGTCTATTGGTGTGCGTTGCCATTTTATTTAATAGATTATCACCGATTACAACCCATGCATGACAGCATAATTATATATGCTTTCGGCCAGGCTGTCAGCAATCTTTTGACGGTAAGAACTGGTCCTTAACAACTTCTCTTCCCGTATGTTAGAAAGGAATCCCACCTCCACCAAAATAGAAGGGCACAAGGTATTACGCAGGACAAAAAAGCCCGCCGTCCTATGCCCCCGGTTATCTGTCGCCATACACCCTGAAATATCCTTGGCGACCTGCAAGGCCATATGGCTCGATTTTTCCCGTTTGTGCGTATAGAGCATATCGGCAATGACATCTTCTAATACAGGATCTCCCTTTTTCATCTTTAACAGACCAAACATGATATTTTTATTTTTCTTGCGCTGCGGCTCTTTCTTTTCCTCCCAACTAAGCTCCCGCAATGAATAAACCTCCACCCCGGAGACCCGCCGTGTTCTGCAGGAATTGGCATGCACGCTAACAAAGAGATCCGGCTTCTGTTGGCTCGCGATCTCCGTACGCTCCTCCAATGTAAGGAATTCATCCTTGTTGCGCGTCATCGAAACATCAAAACCCTTTTGTTTAAGCACATCCGTCAGCCGCCGGGCAATATCCAACGCGACCTCTTTCTCATAGAGCCCTGTGCGTCCAATGGCCCCCGGATCCTTGCCGCCATGCCCGGCATCGATAACGACTTTATACACCACCGGCTCAAGTAAAGTCATCGTGGCCGTTAGTTGATCAATGATTCTCTCTTCAAAATCAGGAGGCACAATAATAGCCTGCTCGCGCCATGTGATCGGATGGCTTAACGTTACCTTATCCGTACCCACAATCACGATCTCGCTGTCAATCAAGGCCCTGGCCTTGACGCCGCCACGGTCTAAGGTAACGACCTGTGAAATACTGTCCCAATCCCAAAGGACGTGATTTTCCTCACACAATTCCTTTAAGTCAAGCCCCGTAAAAGGCAAAGGGGGTTGCGGCGGCACGGTGGCGCACCCCCCCAGGGTAAGGACAACAACCAAAGCAAATAAATAAATTATTCTTTGCGGCATAAAATTTAATAATGTAAACGGAAGTTTACAGAAGCTCTTGGGTCCTTGCAGAGACATCGCCAGTAATAATACGTGGCCTTAAGAAAATAACTATTTCCGTTTTACGCACCAATTTATCCTTGTTTTGAAAGGCTAGCCCCAATAACGGCACATCCCCTAACACCGGGACTTTCTTAATGGTCCCCACCTCTTCGTCCTTAATAAGGCCTCCAATGACTATGGTGACCCCATCCCTAACCATAACATTCGTTTCGGCCTCTGAGGTATCCACGACCGGTATTGTATTATTCTGGCTTGTTGTCACCGTCGAGGTAACACTACTCACCTCCGGACGGATCTTCATTGTGATAAAGCCATCATTATGAATGATCGGCGTGACATAAAGCTTAACACCCACATCAATAAAATTAATGGTTTCCGCCGTAGTTGTCGGGCCTGAGGCCGGGGTGGTGGTCGTCGTGGTCACATATGGCTGTGTTGAGCCAACCAGGATCTTGGCCTCCTGGTTGTTCAAGGAGGTTATGCTGGGGCTGGACAAAATATTGCTTTCGCCTATCGTATCCAAGACCTCCAACAAAGCGGTGTACTCATCCGTCGCCAAGGTTCCGATACTGATGCTTCCCCTCTTTTCGCTTGCACTCAGGATATCAAAATCGCTCTTTAATGTCAGCCCATGGTACTTATTAATAATGCCTTCCCAATCAATGCCAAATTTATATTGATCGCTGAGCGTTATTTGAAGGATCTTGGCCTCGATCAGGACCTGCTGCTCCTTAACATCAAAAGTCCTAACAAGCCGACGGATCTTGGCCATCTTTATATCGGTATCCGTCACGATCAATTTATTGGAACGCTCATCGACCTTGATCTGCCCGACCTTCTCGGTTAAACTGGCCTGGATCTTTTCGGCGATTTCAGCCGCCCTGGCATAATTCAGCTCAAAGATCTCCGTGTCGACGGGGACATCCACCTCTGTGATAAGTTTTTTGATGACCTTTATTTGGGCCGGGGCATCCTTGATGATCAGTGTGTTCGACTTATGATCCGGGATCACTTTGGCCGCAGAACTCTTGATCTGATCCAAGATCGGCAGAACCTCACTGACGGGTGTATGTTTGAGCCTCACGATATAGGTCTGCAGTCTACCGCCGAATTTTGTGCCGTAACGGGCTTCAAACTCATTGGCGGTCATGACGCGCACAATACCGTTCTCCACCTTATAGGCCAAATCATTGGCATCAAGGATAATCCTTAAGGCATCCTTAACGCTAACGTCCTTCAAATAAATAGTGACCATCCCCTGTATGCTCTTGCCGGCAATGATATTCAACTGGCTTTTCTCGGCGATCAACTTAAGGACATCCACTATATTCATATTCTTAAGCTGCAATACATCGATCATCTTGTTGCCAATTAACCCATCGGGATCCAGGAGGGCATCCTCCCCCGCGAGGTCCAGGGACACAGCCTCAAGCTCGTCCTCAATCTCAGGGGATTGGGGTGCATCAACACCTTGCGGCAAGGGATCATGAGCCAGGCTCTCATCATCCACCGGTGCCGTTTCGGATACTGGCCATTCAGGCGCCAGGGCTTCCTGGCCGTCCATGGCCTCATTATCTTTTATCTCGGTCAGGCCTAAGCGTTGCGATTGGAAATCATCCAGGGCTGCATCAACTTCCGACCAATAATCTTCCTCAGCCAGGACAGACATGTTCCCCGCGGCAAAAATTACCGATAGAAAGAAACAAATAATTAAGTATTTTCGTGATCTATATATCACGCCATCCAGCCTCTATTCATTTTGTCCTTAAAAACATCCGCATTTTATTGTATAAGCTCCAAAAGGTTGTCTTGAAACAAAAAACGTACCTTGCCAGGCAAGATCTCTTTTAATACAGCCCCGCCCAATTTATCCCCGATAGATAGAAATAATGTTTCTTTTCTGATCAAATCCTCAATAATGGCCTGGGGGTTATCGTCTAGAACAATCCCGACCAATCTATATTGTGTCGTCAAGTCAAAATCAACGGGTTGTGGCTTGTCCTCAAGCGACGGCTTACTCCTCTGCTGGTATTGCTCGATCGGGCTGTTAAAAAAATCCCTTTTGCTGAAAACCTCGGCATAGGAACCAAAACTCTCCCTGGCAACCGGCTTGATGTCATCAACCTGTTCAGTCGTTCTAGATACAGAAGGCCTATATGATATGTTAATATCCAGCTCCCTAAACATGACAGTACTATAAATAAGATAAATTCCCAGGACCATGCATAGTATTAAAAGAACCCTAGTTAATTTTATAAAGAATAAAAGTGAATTCTGCATAATTATCATGTGAATATTAAGTCAATATATAGTATTAGTAATTTTACTTTGACATAATAGAAAATAAGAGTCAAGATAAGAATAACAATTCTAGTTGATATCCTCTAATTTCTAATAATTTATTGTAGTTTTTAAGGTAATAATATCCGGCTGAGGGTCATTTCACAGCGCAAGGCATCTTGCCTGGCAGACTTACGTCTGAGCTGAAATTCATCAACATAAAAATCATAGGGTTCTGTTTGGAGGGTATAAACAAATAACATAATATTGGCAACCTGCCCTTCGACTATTAGATTGACGGCAAATCGGTTAAAAGACTCGTTCTTTCTAACCCGGTTGGGTTTCAGATCCGATAATCCTATCTCAATATTATTAGCCACAGTCTCTATCTCGGACAAGATATTGGCCATCACCTCATCATCCGACCCATTTTGCCCATAGATCGAAAGAATTTTCTTATATTGCTCTTCATACCGGCCTGCCTTCTGAATCAATTTTGATTTCTTGCGCAAACGATGCTCTGCCAATTGAATTTTCTTGTCTAAGATATTTTTGTTATCTATATAGGCAACATAGCCATACTGGTATAGGCCCCAGCCGACAAGAAGGATCACAAGAAAACCGGCAATCTTCTTTTCTCGAGATGTTGTAAAGGGCTTATTGGCCATTTGATTCCTGCCTCACTTTAATCCTGCATGATAACTTAAACTCCATAAATTCGTCATTAAATCTTTTGCGTTTGGTGGCATATTGCAGAGTGATATCCTCAAAAATCTTTGAATTAACCAACCTGTTTTGCACTTGATTGATGGATGCCTGGGTATCGGCATATCCCTGGATCTCGAAGACCCCCTGGGCATTTAACAATAAGGCCCGGAATGAGACCGTGTCGGGGATTATTTGATACAGCAGCCGAATGACATCCGGGATAAAAATTCTATTCTGTCTTTGATCCTGAGCGAATTTGAGAAATGCAAACTTGTCCTCGGCTTGTGTAACCTGTTTATCGACATCACCGATCTTAGCCTCGAGCTTTTTCAAATACATATCCTTACGCGAAATATCCAAGGTCAAGATCGCCCCGCCGAGGACCAAGGCCATGAACAATACAAAAAGGAATCGCATCACCACTTTCTGCTGCGATCGCATCCGCTTTCTATCAACAACATCCGGGGGGATAAGATTTATTTCAGGCTCCTGAAAATACGAACAAAAGCCAGCACCCGCCGTGATCGACACGCCCTGGTCCTGGCAAGATTGGGGCACTGGCATCTTCTTATCGCGAACAATATTGTCTAAAGGAGCCATGACGTCTATGGGGCAGGCATACAATTTAGCCAACGTCTCTTTCAGAATACTTCCCTTGGGACTCGAGGAGATGACCACGGCCCTGGCTATATCACCATGGCCCGATTCTTTTTTATAAACACCCAACGTGAGTCCGATCGCCTCCGCAAATGACGCCATTGCCTCCTGCCCAATATCATCCATCCCGCATTGAATATGACGGGAGAAATCCAGCTTGCCCTCAGAAAAAAAACACACTTCCGAATTCTGCGCATCGATATCAACCACCATCACGACCCCTTTTGTCTCTAGGTGACCGTCCTTGCCCTGCATCTTTACCCATGCCTCGATGCCCTCAGCCGTTAAGGCCACCTTGTGCGACGACACATGGGCCTCTTGCAAAACAGCCAAAAGTTTTCCAACAACCTCTTTTTGAATAACGGCCAATAGGACTTGCGTATATCCGGAGGGATCCTGAGAGACAACTGAATAATTATAAATAATCTCGTCGCGGGCAAAGGGGGTCAAATGAGACAGCTGCAAAGGGATCATTCGTGTTAACTCATCATGGGACAAGGTCGGCAAGGTGATCAACTTCAAAAAGACATGCCTGCGGGGCACCACAATAACAACGTCCTCCAGGGCCAGTTCCTTAGCTGATACCATACGGGTTAATACCGGATGCAAATCAGATCCCAGCCCCGGTTTTTTATCCTGAATTTCACAGTATGTCAGGCACGGAGCGCCCCTCAGCCTTTTCGCCTCCAGCAACTTGATATAATGGTCGCCGATCTCAATGGTTGTAAGGCTTTTTTTCATTGTACAAAATGAACCTTTCGCTTTTTACTAACGCCGCCAATAAACGATCGCCCCGTCTTGGGCCCTTATGACAGCCGTGATATGAGTGGCATAACCAGAGGCCTCATCACGAGCCTTAACATTGACACGGAAAAAACTGGATTGAGCGGCCTGATTATCTCTCATCAAGAAACCGATCACCCTTTCCTTGGCGTTAAGCGGCATTTCATCGATACGGACAGGGACATCGTCCTCCGTGGCCCACAATTCGTCCGGGCCATTACGAAACGCCACCAACTTCTCGACTAAAGAGTCCGCATCCGATTGTTCTGTGTTCGTCTTTGCCCCGGCATAATGACGCGCCAAAGCCTTAAGGCAAGGCCTCGGAGCGGTATTCAAGTTAAGGGTCAGCTTCATGTTTGAAGAAAAGACAGTCACATATGGTTTGATCCTATTAAATATGTCCGGTGTCATGCCACGAACCAATAACAATTCTTCAATGCTGTCAAAAGGCCCGTCCTTACAGGGGTATGGCCTTTCTAGGGAAGAATAATAATCTTGCTCGGCGCCATAGGTCACGTTAAATACTTCTTGATTCTCATCGCGCCAGTCAATAAGTGCTGACGCGATGTATTTAGCAACCTCCGCCTCAACGCCGACATCCTCTAGAAGATTCTGAAAAATCCCGTACTCAAAGGGACCCAGCTGGTTAATATTAATCCGGCTTCCCTCATCAGTGAACCCGTATCTTTCCGTGCCATCCCCCTCCCCGTCAACATTAAATACTATCGAAAAAGACCCCTCTGGCATGGGAACGTCTTTAAAGATTTCTTGGGGCCGCCGGCCTTCCTGCAAAACAAATCCGCACTGATATTTTGTGTCGCCCTTATCTCCCCCCTCTTGTTTAGACCGCTCATGGATGTGATGGATCGCATATTGGACTCCGGCCATGGCTACATGCCGCAATTTCACCTGGCGCATTGAAAATTTTGTCAATTCAAGCTCAATGGCCGCCCTGCGCCCGAGACCCATGGTCACCATGGAGAGGATGACCAATACCCATAAAACAACAATCAATATTATACCAGATTGCTGTCGTCTCCTTCTAGCGAATCGGTTAAAAAAATAAGGATAAACCTTTTTAGCTTTTAATATGGTTTTCATGCTCAATATCTTCAAATATTATCTTGGCCTGCATAAGCAGGCGCTAGACCCAAAGGGATTAATAATTTTTTTTGAATAGTAGAAATTTTATTGTCACCTTGGGGAATGACAAAAGAAACATCCAACCTTATTCCTACGGGAAAATAATTCTTATCCCACAAATCCTCCCAAAGGACCTCGTTTAGTTGCGATTTTGCTTCTAAAAAGGCATATGATAACTTCAGGCTGCCTTCAAGGACATGAGAACTTAAGATCTCGATCTCCGTCTCATCCCTGATGTCTTTTAGATCCCCATAAGGGAAAGGCCGCACTTCCCGGACCAAAAGCATTGTCTTGGGGCGCTCAGCCGTTACTGTGGTTGTTATAGGCCGGTTTTTGCCTGAAAAATAATCCACAAGCGTTTGATGGATGTCAAGGTTCTCGGGCTCACTCAAATAATATGAAACCTGCCTTAATCCCTTCGGGGAAGCCACGATAAAAGTCACGTCCCGACTTGTGCCTTTAAAAAAAACACCTGACGCATCCTGCTGTCCTTCAAAGATCCTTTTCAATTCAATGGGGACATTCCTGCTTGTCCTGGCCCCGACAATGACCTCCTGCCTCGTTCCATAATCGATCGTTTCCTTGTATGGAGCAATATTTTCTAAATCCTTGCTCATTTGCTCGATCACAAAACGCATATCATGATAAATATTTTCTGTGGTTTGAAACCGTTTATTGAACCGCATGCTATTCGAAAAGGTCATATAAATACTCATGGCAACAACGGCAAAGATCCCAAGGGCCACTAAGAGCTCTATTAACGTTATGCCCTTAGAAGAACATATTTTCCGATCGAATGTCTTGTTGACTAACAATGCCATATTTCGATATTTCGTTATTCAGGTGTCAAAACCAAAGTCTGTGAAGATATTTCTTTTCGATTCATACCCGAAGGCCAACTAACGGTGGCTGAAACTTTATTAAGGCCTTCGAGCGCTTCTTGGCCAAACAGCTCAAAACTGTCCTCTGTTGTAATGTGACACTGATACCCGTCAAAAGGCTGGCCGCAATCCTCCCCCAAAGAGGATGACAAAAAAAATGGATCAGGGGTAACCATTAAATCAAAAAATAAATTATCCAATATAATTGCGGCCCGTGAATAATCCTCGCTAAAGACAGAGGCTCGTATACTTGTCATCAATGATGCGATAATCATTGTCAGGCTGACGGAAATAATAACGACCCCCAGAAGCACCTCGATAAGCAAGATCCCCTTGGTATCCTTTTTTATACAGCTCTTTATCACCATGTCGTTTCCATTATTTCATGCTTCCCTGCAATAACAAAACCCGACCGGCCTGATCCTGTGTCGAGACGGTCAGGCACCTGTCTTTCAGACACAAATAAAACCGGGCCGGGCTGATCTTGCCATCGGGTGTAAAGACAACCTTGTCCTGCGTTGCCTCATATTCCAGCTCGGATGGGATCTTATAGACCCTTCCCCTGGGACCGCTGATACGCTTAAGCCCCCTTTGATCGTCTGCGGCTTGCTGATCGGCATCAAACTCATACAGGGCATACCCGCGATTAGCCCCGTCATAAATAAACTCTATCGTCTCATTCTTGACAACAGCACGGCTTTGGGCATAACGCATCAAAGCCACCATATCCTGGGTTGAATCTTTAAGCAGAAGGGTTTGGAACGAGGCATGGAAACTGGGGATGGATACTGTCACCAGCACCCCTAAAAGGACGACCACCAGCAGGATCTCAATAAATGTAAAACCTTTTAGAGGCGAAAAATGAGATGGATTATGTTTTTTAGTTAATAAAGACAACGCGTTCACATCGATCTCACTCGAGGGCCGCTTCGCGCCAATTGACAATATCGTCCTGGCTTTCCATCCCGTCAGCCCCCGAGGAAGACAGATCATAGCTCTCTGGATTATGATTCCCGGGACTTACATAAACATAGGCGTTGCCCCAAGGATCCTTAGGCAACTCCTTTTTCTTCAAGTAGGGACCACTCCAGTTATCCGATACCGGAGCACTGGTTGGCTGGACCAAAAGGGCCTTGAGGCCCTGTTCTGTTGTCGGATAACGGCCATTATCTAGCTCATACATATCCAATGCCATTGATAAATTGGATTCAATGTCAGCCTTGGCCGCCGCGACCCTGGCCTGTTCACCCCGGCCGGCAATATTGGGCAATACCATCCCCACCAAAACCCCTATAATGACCACCACTAATAAAATTTCTGTTAATGTGAATGCCTTTTTATCCCTTCGAATAATTGATCCCATCGTATCCTCCCTGTCGGTATTCCTTATTTATTTCTTGTTATCTTCACTGAATAATCATGTTCATGCGGAATATTGGCATCAACATCGCTATGACGACAAACCCGACGATCGTGCCAATAAACAAAATCAGCAAGGGTTCTATCAAAGATGTTGTTTGTTTCACAAAATTTCTCGTCTGCCTTTCATAATATACCGCTAATTTATGCAGCCCCTCATGCGGGCGTCCCGAGCGCTCGCCGACCGCCACCATGCTGACGACGGTTTCCGGGAAATGTTGCCTCCCGCGCACGGCTTCCGTCAAACTGGCCCCATTTGTCACCTGGCCGGTCATCTGCTGCAGTTCCTGCCTTAAGACCTCATTGTCAATAACCAGAACGACCGAGTTCAGGGCCGTCATGATATCCACGCCGTTCTCCAACAATGTCGCCAATGTCCTGGCAAAGCGCCCTAATTGCACATCTTTTAGAAAAGCACCGAATACAGGTACTTTCAAGGACAGATTATCCAACCACAATTTACCGGCAACGGTATCCCTAAACTTTTTAAGATAGATACCAGCCAAACCGATCAATGCCAGGATGGCCCACCAAAAACGGACAAAAAAATCACTTAACCCGAGCAGCAACACCGTCGGCCAGGGCAAACTCTGGTTTAAATCATCAAAGATAAGTGAGATCTTGGGAATAACCCATGTAAACAGGACAAAAACAGTCATGATGCCAATGACAACTATCAAGCTTGGATATATCAAACTGGACTTAACTTGGGAACGGATCTCATAATCCTTTTCCATAAAATCCGCGAGGCGTTCCAAGACCACGTCAAGATTTCCCGCCACCTCTCCGGACCTGACCATATTAACATACAGAGGTGAAAATGTCTGGGGGTGTTGACCTAAACCCTTCGAAAAAGAGCCGCCATCCTTGACAGTGTTGATGATCTTCTGAACCTTTTCCTTCAACAAAGGTTTCTTGATCTGCCGCTCAACGATGTAGAGCGCCTCCAAGACCGTCACCCCGGCGCTGATCAAATCACACATCTGACGGGTGAAAAGGGCCACGTCTAAACGTGACGCCTTTTGTAAAAAAAATATCTTCACAGATATCGGTTCGCGGTGACGGGATCGGGCTTGTTGCTTGGCGTGAATATCTAGCGGGGTCAACCCCCGGGCTAAAATCTTGGCTGCCGCCTGGTCCGGATTGTCTGCCTCAATTGTCCCGTTGATAATCTCTTGGGGACCCTGTTTTGCTTTATAGGAAAATAACATAACCCCCTAGACCATCTCTTCTTTAGTCACCCGGATCACTTCACTGGGTGTTGTCAGTCCCTGCTGAACTTTTTCCCAGCCATGGTGCAGGAGTGTTTTCATTCCAAGGTCAACTGCCTTTTTCTTGATCTGCCCTGCCGTAGCCCGTGATGAGATCATGTCGCGCAAGGCATCATTCAAAAACAAGAATTCGTAAATACCCTCCCGGCCATGATAGCCAGAATGATTGCAAAAATCACACCCCTTCCCCTCATAAACCAGGCTGGCCTCGGCCTGCTTCTCACTCAAGCCAAAATCCTTAATCACCTCCGGGGTGATCTTCTTTGATATCTTGCATTTCGGGCAAATGAGGCGCACCAGCCGCTGGGCGACAAAACATTCAACAGCACTGGCAATAAGATAGGGCTCCACACCCATGTCAATCAAACGGGTTATGCCACTGGCGGCGTCGTTGGTATGCAACGTCGAAAAAACCAAATGCCCCGTTAACGCGATCTGGATAGCGATCTCGGCCGTTTCAAGATCGCGGGCCTCACCGACCATCATGATATCCGGATCGTGCCGCAGCATGGATCTCAGCCCTTTGGCAAAGGTCAACCCGATAGCCGGATGGATCTGGATTTGAGTGATCCCCTTGAGCTGATATTCGATCGGATCTTCAATCGTAATGATTTTATTGTTGGGTTTATTGACCTTCGAAAGGCATGAATACAATGTCGTCGTCTTGCCGCTTCCCGTTGGGCCTGTGACAAAAATGATCCCATGGGGCTTATGAATAAGCTCCTCAAGCATGGCCAACTCGCCCTGAGATAAACCAAGTTCTTTCATATCATATAGCTTGGCTGAAGACAAAAGGCGGATGACCGCACTCTCCCCATACTGGGTGGGCAAGAAAGAAACGCGCAGGTCCAGATCTATGTCGCCTACCCGGACCTGGAAACGGCCGTCCTGGGGCAGCCGCCTCTCGGCGATATTCAGGTTGGACATAATTTTAATTCTTGAATTGATGGAATCCCTGAAATGCCAGATGTTCGCCGGGATCTGTGCGTCATGCAAAACACCGTCCACACGATAACGAATGGTTAAATCTTTTTCATAAGGCTCAATGTGTATATCGGTCGCCCTCTGCCTATAGGCTTCCAATAAAATTTGGTTGATAAACTTTCCGATAGAAGCCTCGGACTCGATCTCGGAAATATTCTCAACTTCCCTTTGGGATTCCGCCTGGGTATCAACCGTATCCATCATCTTATCGATCGTATCCGCCCCGACCCCGTAATATTTATGGATCGCCTCCATGACCTCTTTCTCTGAGGACAATACCGTCTCAATTTTATCTGGGACAATAAAAGAAATCCCGTCCACCACATTAATATCTAGGGGATGCGCACAGGCAACCGTCAGGGTATTATTATCATACCCAACGGGAATGACCTTATAGTAAACGGCGAACTTGGCAGGTATCTTGGCGATAATGTCCTTGCTTATATCAGTATTTTTTAAGGTGATATATTCGATGCCCAGCTGGTTGGCCAAGATAGGGAATATCATGGCCTCTTCATCGACAAAACCTAGGGCCATCAACGTCCTGCCCAATAATTCACCCGTCTCCTTTTGACGCTGCAACGCCGTTGCCAATTGTTCTGGGGTGATGATTTTATTCTGGATCAGCAACTGCCCTAAGGGTATTTTTTCTTTATGCATGATACATTATCGTTTTAAAATTATTTTTATATATTATAATGCCTCCTTTGCTAGAGCAAAAGAATTAATTAGTTTTTAAACAAAAATAACACTCTGGGATTAAAAGAGATACAGGATAAACAAAAAATAGGATGGGTTATTCAACAACAGGTTCTCTAATAAGGATATCGTCGATCCGGCGGGCAATCTTGACATAGGCATAGCCTGTGATCAGCACATAAATACCGACCTGGATATGCACCATATTGCGTTCCAAAAGATCAATGAAGATGATGACAAATCCGATGCCGATGCAAAAAACACCACAAACATCACAAAAAATACATAGCCTCTCTAAAGACTGACGGCTTTGAGCACGCATAAAAATCCCTTATTAATTTTCATATTTATAATAATTTAGCATACCATTAAAATAATGTATCATGCAAAAGATTTATCGAGATATTTTTTTGCCCGTAAAATAAAACCCGCTCACCCATAAATTTTAAATTCACTATTTCATTTGCTAATAGCAAGAATACCAGTAAAATAATCTAATAATATTATCCCAATATATCGCCCCTAGGATGACTGCACACTAAAAATGGACAAAAACACTTTTGACGAATTAAAGGCCTGGTTCCAAGACTATGTTGCGACCTTCCGGTGTGAACAAGATGAAGATCAAAGGAATATCGACCTGAAGATTGACCACACGCATCGCGTCTGCCAGGAGATCGTTTCTCTCGCCCGGGAACAGGGCCTCAATGAAGAACAAATATGTCTGGCCGAAACAATAGCGCTTTTTCATGATATAGGACGATTCGAGCAATATAAAAAATATAAAAGTTATTGTGACCTTGCGACAGAAGATCATGCCCAACTTGGCATAAAGGTCCTCACGACCAATGGCACCCTTGATCATGTAGAGCCCAGCCTTAAACAACTCATCCTATGCGCTATTGCCAACCACAATCGCGCCGTCATACCCGACGGCATCAGCTCAGATTGCCTTTTATTCACAAAATTATTACGGGATGCCGATAAGTTGGATATCTGGAAAGTAGTGACAGATTACTATAAGGCCATCGACCAAATGCCTAATGCTGTTATCGAATTGAACTTACCAAACTCACCAGGCATTTCAGATAAGGTTTATGATGATATCATGGCCCAAAAAATCGTCAAAAAAGAGCACATAATCAATTTAAATGATTTTAAGCTGCTCCAGATCGGATGGATCTTCGATATCAATTTTAGCAGCACGTTTAGAAAGGTCAAAGAAAGGAAATATGTCGAGCAACTTCTGGCAACACTGCCTGCTTTGGAACAAACGCCAAGAATATCCTCACACGTTCTCGCTTTCCTAGAAAAAATGTCTCTTTCTTCTTAGGCCTTAGCAAAACTTTTTTGCCCATAACTAATTAGAAGCTTGATGCCAACGATGTATTATCATTCTTCTTGGGTTAAGATAGGCTTGATCCTCAAAAAAATAACATGTTCTGTGCGGATAGTTTTATAACGTTGCCTTCTAAAAGCGAGACCTACGAGAGGAATATCACCTAAAAGCGGGAATTTCTTGATCATTTTAACCTGTTCTTCCTTAAACATACCCCCGATAACCACAATGGAATCATTTTGGATATCCAGATTTCCCGTACGCACCTGTTGCTTCGCCCCATCTTCAACAAAAGGACTGGGCAATTCAGTGGTAACTTCCAGACTGACAGAATTATCCAAATGCACCGTGGGTGTCAAGAAAAGCCTCACCCCCGGGCCTTTCATCCTCTTTTCTTTGGCCAAAGACGAAGGATAGGAAGGATTGGCCATGGTAATAATAACATCTGAATCAATGGGGCTGATTTTTAAATACGTCCGGCTGCGGGTAACGCCCTTGATGGTAGGCCCGGCGATAACATCGACCTCTCCCACAGCTTCTAATGCCTCCTTTAATACATCATAATCTTCTTCGTTAATGGTCCCCACGCTTAGGTCGCGCATCCCTTGCTTGCAGGCATTATCATCCTGCCCCAAACAATAATAATTCGTAACGATGGCCTCCCAGTCAATTCCCTCACTATACTCTTCACTCAAAACGACCTGAATAGCTTCGGCATCCATAACAAGGACGCGTCTTTTATCTAATGAGGCAATTTCCTTAGCGATCTTGTGAACCGTCTCTTTTGTATCCGTAACAACGATCTTTTGGGACCGCTCATCATAAAGGACCTGGCCGACATCTTCTGTCAAAAGAGGCTTGATCTTCTCCTCGACTTCCTGGGGTTGGCTATAATTGAGAATAAAGACTTCCGTCTTTAAGGGGATGTCCATTTGCTCGACGATAGACTTCATTTCGTCTACTTTCAAGAAAGTATCGATAACAAAAATGGTCCTGGGGTCTTTCCCTTGTATCACCTTGCCTAAATCACTCTTGGCACGATTAAGGCGAACAATAATATCCAGGGGATCCGCATGATCAAGCTTAAGCACAAGACTTTGTTTTTCTTTTGTAAAAGAATACCCGTAACGTTCTTCAAAATAGTTTTTTGTCATCACGTGCACCACACCATTCTTGTGATGGAAAGCCAACTCTTGGGTATCCGTTATGATCTTGACAAGGTCAACAGCATCAATATTATTAACAGCCAAGGTGACGTACCCGCTGACCCCTTCCTGCACATCAATCTGTAAATGGCTTTTTTGAGAGATGACGTTGAAGGCCTCTCGAAGAGACGTTTCGTTAAAATCAACCGCATCCACAGGCAGGATCTCCCCAGGCCCTTCACCTCCCTTCTGTTCTTTGATGTCAAAAGGCTTGAGGGCATCATCGAAAGATCCCTCCTGCCCGGCCTCACCTGCCCCAGGGGCAGGTGAGGCCTTCGTGATCACATTCTTTCCACTCTCCGGGGCTGACAATATGGCATTCGTCTGCTCAATGACATCCAAGGCATTCTCAACGATATCATCACGAACATCCTGGGCGTAACAGGGAAAAATGGTGAAATAAAACAATGTGGTTATTACTAAACAAATTTTTGTCATATATGTGTATTATAAACGCAATATCTTTGTTGGCAAAATTTTAATTTAATATAAAAAAACTTAATCCGATGAAATGAAGCTGCCTTTTTGATTCAAGGCTTCCCTAAACTTTTCTAATTGACTCTCAATATATTCATTGGAGGGATATTGTTGTTTAAGGTATTCAGCGATCATAATGGCGGCCGGCAGATCACCTTTTTTATACATAACTTCCGCCTTGGTATCGAGAAAAGCAAAATTATCAGGCTCGATGGCCAGGGCCTGATCAACATACACTAAGGCCTGGTCTAGATGCACACCGTCCTCAGCATAGGTCCAAGCCAAATCATTGTATGACGCGGCATGATTGGGATACTTGCGCATGCTTTCTAAAAGAAACATTTCTTTCTGTTGAGAATTCAAGTCGTTATAACGCATCTGATACTCAAAATACACTGGATTGGACACATAAACCAAAAAAAGCGGGATAAATGTCATCCCTATATTGAACGAATAATGCGTCATCATGCTGGCAATCGATGTCCCGGTCCAGGCCCTTAAGAGGGTCAACAAAAAACCCAGGAAAGTGACCGCCGCTATCGCCATCCAATCACCCCAATATTGATCATAATGTAAAAGAGAAAAGATAACGGCAATGGATATGACCGCAAAATATTTACCTTTTAATCTTTCGATCACACTGAAAAAGAAACCTCGGAAGATAACTTCTTCAAAAAAAGGCGCCACAATGATAGCCACGATGAAAAACGCCAGCATCAACCAGGATGATGTCGTATTGGCTATCAGATCATAAAAGGGAGTCTGTGGCTGATAAGACCGTGAAACTGTAAACGCCGCACACAATCCGGCCAATAGTAACCCTGCCAAGATCGGTATAACAAACACATGGAACCATGACCGCCCTTGTCGCTTCAATCCCAATATATAAGCAAAATTCCCGCCGGGAATCCCTTTTACAAAAAGGCCAATAAGCAAAAGCATCCACATCGAGGAACCTAAAGATATAAAAACCATTTGAGCCATATCCGCCCTCAACAGGGGCCAGAGCCGTGCCACGATCTTGATGCCCACAACCAAGACAAACATCCCTGCCAGCCAATGAAGGATAGTGCCCAAGGTTTGCGATGCCAACAGAACTTTATCTCCATAAAAATCCACACCCTTATTTTTGTCCTGCCAAAATTTCTTAAAATTTCGCCTCTTACCAAGATAAAAAGGGAATGGACATAAAATCAAAACCCCCGGCAAAATCAACAGTCGCTTATTTTCTAAGGTTAAGGCAAAAATAAAAATTATAAAGGTTAAAAGGGCAGGCCCCATCCATTTGCGGAGGCAAAAAATCTCATTGAAGATTTCCTGATCTTGGCGGCGCAATAAAAAAATATCTGCATAGATAAGTAATATTAAAAATGATATAACAATGATCATCCTTCCCCTCTATATCCTTTCTTCCCCTATCTTAGATCTTTTTTAATTGCGCAATAAAAAAGGCGCCCCACAAATTATTCGGCAATATCCTCAGACAATGACTGATGTTAGGGTCAAACTTTTTATCCTGCCATGAACACAAGGCAGGATAGGACGCCACTTGTTTCAATGCACTGGGTTCGACCGTAAAATTATAAGCCGTTTTCCTTAAAAACCAATCAATGACCTCTTCGTTCTCTTCTACAGAAAAAGTACATGTCGCATAAACTAACGTGCCGCCGGGCCGCACCAACCGCCCGGCATTCAAGATCAGCCCTCTTTGTTTACGGCGCATCTCCTTTATTTTACGTAAACTCCAATACAAAAATGTTTTTTTGTCGTATGTTCGTATGCGGCCTTCACTGGAGCAGGGGGCATCCAACAAAACCCGGTCGAACAATTTATTACTTTTATACCGACGGGCATCCAAAAGACGAGGCCGAACGATCTTGGTCCCCATCAATTGGGCCAAGGCCTTAAGCTTATAATATCGTTTGCGAATATGCTCAATACAGATAATTTCACCCTGATTCTTCATCAACGCGGCTAAATGCGTGGCCTTACTTCCGGGGGCCGCGCACATATCCAGTACGCGTTCATGCGGCTGAGGGTTTAAAAGTACTGAACATAAAATACTTGAAGGGTTCTGAATGTAAATGTACCCTTGCTTGATCAATTCTGTTTCGCTCAACGCCTTAAGATCCACCCCTGTCAATCGCCAAGCGTCAGGTAAGGGGGACACCCGCAAAGATTCAATCCCCATGGCATGTAAGGTGTTTAAAACATGCTCCTCAGAGGTCTTCAGGGTATTGATCCTAATACAAGGTTCAAAAGGGGCCCCGTGAGACTCAATAACCTGATCAATATATTCAGGCGGAACAATTTCCTTAAGCCGCCTAAAATAAATATTCTTCCATTCCTTCATTATTTTATTTTCAAAATGATCCAGCCGACGGTAATCTGAAGCGCTGCGAACAAACGAAAGACCTTAAGCGGACTATTGGCAAACCATTCTAACAACTTATCTGCCGCCTTCGCTTTAAGGAAAAAGAATGCCTTAAAGATCCCGATGATGCCAAATATCATAATAACCTTAGATAAAATGCCTGGCTCTCCCCACACCTCCTTGATAAGAAGGACACTGACACACAGGGCGACAGCAAATAAATATCCCCGGATCCTTTTGTAACTCTTTTTGCGAATACGGTCGCGAAACCATATCGGTTTAAGAAAAAAAATGATCCCTGATACGATCCAAATCCATCCTAATATTTTTAATAACATATCTGCCCCCCCCCCCCCCTCAAAAAACCTTCAAGCCGTCCAATGTGCACCACAGTTTATCCATAAACAAAAAAGTTAAAAAAACCGGAGAGTGAGGTTCTCTCCGGTTATGATGTGATGAGCATCATTTGTTAAGCGATGCGTACCAAGGTTATCTAGGAAGGAAATTAGATAAGACCTCATACGCTTCGAAGATATTGAAATTATACAATAAAGTATTTTTTTAGGCAAGGCTTTTATACAGTCGGCCTATTTGCGTTTATGACTATCTTTCCGTCGCTAACATATGGTCAATGACTTCTTCACTCACACCATTGACCCTTAAATAATCAATGGTTTCGGTGGTCAATTCATACCGGGAGCGTGTCCGGTCGATCTCACTGATAATGACGCTATCCGGGACCCCTTCGTCAGCCATACGCGCAATATCCACGACACTTAAATAATTGAGCTCGCCTGTTTTATCGGCCTGACTCCCTAAGACACCGCCAGCCGTAGCCCCGGTCGCCCCACCGATAAGAGCCCCTTCCCAACCATGGCCGCCCTGATGCCCTACAATCCCGCCAATAGCGGCTCCTGTCACGGCACCGATACCCGCGCCTTTCTTGGTATTCTCTCCCATCGATTCACATCCCAGCAACGTGGTCGCCATCAAATAAATTGCCAGCCAAACCATCATCTTTTTCATTCCTATCTCCTTTTTATATAATATCCTTGGCTGTTACCAGCAGAGATAAAAAAATAAAAACTATTTATTTTTTTCTTTGGCCCGTGAGCGGCTTTTCCCATGGGAACCGCGCCAAATCTTTCCACGCTTCGTTCTTTTGTCTCCTTTTCCCATTTATATAACTCCTTTTTTTAATGAAGATTAAACGGTAATAATTTTATCACAATACAGATGGTTGTGAACACATAAATTAAATCCTATCACTTCTCATTATGAATGTAAGGTGGTCACCCTATTCGCTTGAGCGGGATCGACCTGAATGGCCCGAACGGGACGGACAGGACACTTATTTTGGCATATCCCGCATCCAATACAAAGGGACTCATCAACAAAAGGTTTATAAACCTTACGGCCATGGACCACCTCTTCCTTGACCTTAATCGCCTTATCCGCCACCGGACAATGCTCTTCACAGACAATGCATTGTTTGTTGTCAGCCCAAGCAATGCAAAGGGATCGATCAATCCTGGCGACACCTAATTTTGCCTGTTTCTTTCCTTCTACCGCTAAAGCTGTAATGGCACCTGTGGGGCATACCTGGCCGCATAGGGTACATTGATATTCACAATAACCGATCTCCGGGACCAATCTCGGGGTCCATAATCCCTTGATCCCGTTCTGAAACATCGCCGGCTGAAGCCCGTTCGTGATACAAACCTTCATACAATTGCCGCAACGAACACATGTATTACAAAATTCATCTTCCCTTAGGGCCCCCGGCGGACGGATAACATTAGCCCCATCATTAAAGACGACCTTGCGTTCATGCCTAAATCCCAAAAGCGGGATGGATGCCAACAACCAAAGCAGGAATTCTCGACGACTAGAATGAACCTCGCGATCCCTTGGTTGACTGTTATCTTCGTGCTCAAAAGAAAATTCCGTTTCACCTGCCCGACAATCATAGATGCAATCCATGCATAAAATGCACTCTTCTTGACTATAACTTCCATCTTCCTTTATGGCCCCCATGCGACAATGCTGATGACAGATCCGGCAATGTGTGCAGTTTTCTGTTTTGCGTTGCAGCAAAGAAAAACGCGCCAGCGCGGCATACAAACCACCCAGAGGACATAATAGGCGGCACCATGCACGGGAAATCCATAGCCCCAAACCACAAATAACCACGAAAACAATAAAGGTTATCAAGGAATTGACAAAAAAATGAACATTAACACCCAGCAAGGTCGCCTTAAGCTCCCGATAAACATCATAGACCGGCCCATACAATTCAAATTTTTTGATCACAAAAATAAAAACATGATCGATCAATAAAGTAAATGCCGGGATAATGTTCAGGGAAACAACCCGCGCCACAAGAACGATCGGATCTAGGAGCCAGGCCCCCTGGATGCCGCCTACCGCAAAAAAAACAATGATCGCCAAAATAACATATTTTGTTTTCCTTATTTTGGCATTCATAATATCTGGCAATCTTCTCTTCTTTTTGCGCCAAGCACCAAAAAAATCGATCAATGAACCTAGCGGGCACACCCATCCACAAAAAAACCTTCCTAGGATCAACGTCATGACAACCATAACGAGGCTAAAAACTAATCCCGGCAAAAGCACGCGTTCGCTCATGGCCGTTACCAACATGATCAACGGGTCGAGTTTAAAAAGGATCTGAGGTGAGATAAATCCCTTAAGCGGATACGTTGTGGACCATAAAATGTAGATAAAAAGAAATAAAAAGAATGTTTGTGACAACCGCCTGAGTATGATCAATTTTTTCATGCCATATAAGAATTATATTTTAAATTTTAATATAGTGAATATCTGCCTTCGAAACATCCGATATGCCAAAACCACGCTGGATGGCAACCTTAAGGTATGGCACTTCCATGGGGTCCTTTTGGACTGTTTGGGTGGCATAACAGTCGGCTAACGTCGGATCGGTAGCTACAATGATCTTATTGAGCGTTCTAACATCATCAACATTCCCGCCGCTGGGACCATTGCGGCTTAAAAACCTCGTTGCATCAATCACCGTCAATTCGGGAAAAATAAAGTCCGTCACGTCAACCAGTTTTCGCCCGATATCCACGTGCATGAGCCCGCGCGTACCGCTGCAGACCCCCATCAAATTCTTCATAGAAAGGGTTAATCCCGTCAAGCCGTGATGCTTTAAAACAGGGACATTAATAAACGTATCACAAACAACAGCATCCCTTAATATCGGCCACCCCTCCATAGGGCTTTCATAGGGAAAATGGGCCTTAACAACATTCCAATGGTCTGCAAAATAAACATGGGCTCCCTTGGCCTTGGCAGCGTCCCGAATGCCGCTATGCTCATAGACCCGACGCTCGTCATTGCACGGGATATCAAACACATTGACCCTTTTGGCCCCGGCCTTATAACAGAGATCGACCAGCGCGGCCACAACGGAGGGATCTGTATTGGCCGCTTGTTGCGGGCTGCGATCCCAGGCCATGTTGGGCTTGACAACCACCACGCTGTTCTTGGCAACAAATTTCCCCATCCCGCCCATCGCCTCAATGGCCTTGATAGTATTTTGATAGGGATCAGACCCTTCTGTTACCACAATATCATGCAATCCTCTAAGATTCTTCCTGGTGCGGGGATGGGCGCTAGCGCCTTTGGCCAATGCATGTCCCAAGAAAAAGTTGTTACGTAAAAACAAAATAATGCTGCTTAAGGCAACCTTTAGAAAGTGAGCCCGAGATATTTGTCTTTTTAAGAAAGATTCAATATACTCTAACATGCGATCCATATTCGACTCCTTCAATATCCTCACCATTTATCTTTCTCCAAAGTTTTCCACGGCCAGTTGACGCACATATGAATGTCGGAGAAAACAACATAATCGGCCTGTCCAACCAATACCAGTGTTTTCACTTGATAGTCCGTCAAAAGCATGCGGGCGGTGTTCAGGGTTTTCCCGCTGACGGATACGTCGTCCACCAAAAGAATGGACTTATATTCCTTGGGCAACGTAAAATCCTCAAGCAAGACAGGCTCCTCATGCCGGGGATTATTGTTTTGGTCACGGTAATTAAGGAAAACAAACTTTACATCACACCCAAGATGGTACGCCACCAATGACGCCGGCACCATACCCCCGTGGGCAATACCGATAACAATATCAAACGGTGGCAACCTTAATCTCGATAGCTGCCGGGTGATCTTATCAAAACCCAATTTAATCATCGGCGTTTTTCCCCTTAAAGGCAAACAAAAAAGGCAATCCCTCGACAAGCGTTGACACCCAATATAATTTATCGATCTGGGCATAAACAATAATCCTGGGCAGGGTTAATTCCTGCGAGTGATTCATTTTATACTCCTTGGTTCTTTCTTTTTGCTTTCAATTAACTTAGCGATCAGTATCCCCAATTCATACAATAACACCATGGGCACGGCAAAAACCAGCATATTAAAAATATCCTGGGTGGGTGTTATGACCGCAGCCACAATCAAGATGATCACAACGGCATAAGCCCTTTTGGTCTGCAATATGCGTGAACGCAGAAATCCCATATCCGTTAACAATCCTATCACGACGGGGATCTCGAAAACAATACTGCCGATGAGCATCAAGGCCCCAAAAAAGGAAATATATTTTTCAATGGTTATCTGCGGCTCCGCGATCCCTTTCGCAAATCCCAAAAAAAATCTCAGGGCAATGGGAAAGGCTCCATAATAAGAGAACAACACCCCCAAGACACAACACACAACAGCAAAGAAAATCCATACCCCTATGTGGCTCTTTTGTTTGGAAGATACAGCCGGAGATAAAAATGCCCAAGCCTCGTACAGGAGCACGGGCATAGAGATTGCCGCTCCCGCTATCAAGGACACCTTAAGGTAAGAAGTAAACACTTCGGTTGGCCTGATAAAAATTAAATTATCGATCAAGCCTTGGGATGGAGCCAAGGCCCACCGCATAAGCTTGTGGCCCTGGCTAAAGGCCACCACGGTCACCGCTAATAAGAACCCCAAACACACAAGAAGGCGGCGCCGCAATTCTTCCAAATGTTCAATGACATTCAGATTCTTCGCTTCTGGGGGATACATCTCATCCATTAGTCTCCCGACTTCTCATCTTTCTTCTCGTTGTTATCTTCAGCGATCTCATTCATCCCTTTTTTGAACTCCTTGATGGCCTTACCCAGGGAGCGGGCAATCTCCGGCAACCGTGCAGCCCCGAATAAAATCAAAACGACTAAAAATATGAATATTAGTTCCTGCCAGCCTAATCCCAACATGACTTACCTCTCTTTTAAAAATTTTACTATAAATACATGGTGAGCAAGGCAAGATAATCGCATAAATGACGTGTGATAAGAAAATTGCGGCGGGTGTACTCTTTGGCATTCTCGCCCATACGCTGGGCCACATCCGGATTGTTCAAAAGATAGCGGATCCTGTAAGCACATCCCTCAATGGAATGGACGGTATAGCCGGTTTGCCCATACGCAATTTGAACGGTTATCCCTCCCACAAAACCTCCGATTACAGGCTTACCTTTCCACATGGCTTCAGCAACCGTCAAGCCAAATCCTTCCTTAAGGGATTTCTGCAAAACGATCGTAGCCATGCGCTGCAAGGCATTAATCTCAATGTGCGAATCCGGAGGCAAATCGAGGACATAGATATCATCATCCTTGGATGCCGCATCCTTGACCTCATTAAGGACCGCCAGCCCTTCGGGATCGTCGGCTGCCCCCCCGCCGGCCAAAACCAAACAACAATCAATATACTTCCTAACCATTTGATAGGCGGCAATCACGCCGATAGGATCCTTAAAACGGTCGAACCTGGACACCTGCAGGATCATGGGTTTGTCCCGCGGCAGGCCGTATTTGACGGCCGCCGCATTAATCTCTTGAGGCGTTAATTCCTTATTCTTATCACTTAATGGATCTATCGAAGGATACATCAGAATCTGGGAGATATTCAGTTTTTGTGCAAAATCAGGCAAAGAAAAAATAGCCCCATCGTAGCGGGAGACATAGTCTTTAAGAAAATTCCAGACCTTTCTCTGCGGATGGGAGGCATCAATATGGCAACGCCAGAGCCAGCGGGATCTCTTTTTCTTTTTATATATCAAGGCCGCTGGCTGAGGGTCATGGATGATCACAAAATCAGAATCCAGATCCATTTTACGCCCATTCATTCTATTTACCTTCAAATAGGCATCCAACATCTCAGCCGTAATGATCTGGCTATCCCCCTGCAGCGCATTATGAAAACTTTTAGTGACCTGATAAAACTCAGGAGTGCCCTCAATGACATCCCACCGCACCTGCAGTCCGACATCTTCAAACAAGGGAACGAGCCGATGCAGCATCTCTGCCACCCCTCCGCCCCAGCGCGTTGAATTAACATGGGTGAATGTTTTTCCCTTTAATCGGTCAGACATACGGTAAGCCAGGTCCAGCAATCCTTCAGGCGCCACACCCCGATACGATTCTAATTGTATTTTATTATCCTGCATCATCGAGCTTTCTGTAATTCCTGGTCACATAAATATAGGATTTTGGCACGCAAGCCTTCCAGGCTATACAAATACGCATCTATACTCTCAATCCTTTGAGCTAGATCTTTCAGGCCCAAGACCTCTTCCAGCCACAGGGCAAAATCACTTCGGCCTTTTCTGACCCGCATCCGGGCCTCAAAGATATGATTATAAATCGCACTGGCATGGACAACAGCCAGACTGTCGCGGAATTGCTGTAAATCCAAGGCCACCAGATCCGTCGGTATTTCAATGATCTTTGATTTCATAAAATAGAATGCTTGTCCAAAAATAACCGAAGGCACGGAACGGATAGAGGCCAGATGGTCATCAATGATCTCGACTAATTCCGTGCGCACACTCTCCATATCATGGGTTGCCGACGGTGTGACCCCGGATAATTTCTCGCCCAAGACCTTATCGCGCACCTGGATAGCCACCCAATTGGCAAAATCATTCGGGTAAGGGCCGGAGATATAAAAATGCCTTAAAAAATAACTATGTGTATGGTAGTAAATGCTGTCGAGGGGGGCCTCTTCGATAATCTCCATCAAATGGGCCTCATCGTCAGCTTTCTGGCCGGTTAATTCACGAATTTCAACACAATCCGTAAAGCAGAATTCTTTCATCCTATTAACCCTTTAAAAAAGGCACTATATAAAAAATTAACACAACAAACAATCACTGAAAACGAGCTCAAATCATTCTTGTGGGCCTGCCTCATCATCCGGCAATGCATCCAAATCATTAAGGATCTCGCCCATATCGTCTGAATCCTCCAATGCATCAATCTCTTCTAGATCATCAATGCCAAAATCCTCTTTTTTAATGAGCAGTGCCAGCCGCTCATCTCCCTTTTCTTCATAAACAATCTCTAAGGGATCGTCCACCCTAAGATCACCTAATGATTCGATTTCCTCAAAAAGAGTGTTCTCATCCACCATATAAGCAACCTCAATATCTTCATCTAGATCGAAATCATATTCCAGAATAACTATCTTATCGTCAGCCATACTCACGATCGTCCCATACGTGACCATCAGATCGTCTTCTATCCCATCCGGAATTTCCATTTCTTCTTCCTGCATTTGTGGCTCACCTGTTTCCTGGGCCTGGGCGGGTATAACCATAACCGCCACCATGATTAAGACGGCCATAATTAATTTGACCTTCATCTGCTACGCCTCCTGGTAATTTGTTTATTTTTAAGAACACTAAAAATCAAGCCATATTATAACAAAATTCTAAAATTTCAAATAAAAAATTAAAATCTTAGAATGAAATATAGAAATGAATCTGCCGCAAAATCAATATTAATGCCCACCCCATGTATGCGAACTATGCTTTGGGTCTTCTCTATTTTTTTTACCAGTAAATAACAGCGGGAAGACGATATCGCTGACACAGCATGGCAGCCAAACTGAAAGAAAAAGAAAAATGAAAACAGGGAAGAACAATCCCGAATGCATCTGTCCGCCCATGGCCATTAAAATATGAAAAAGCGAAGCCCATGTGCTGATCAAGACATGGCCGGCATGGGGCATTTTCGTTGAAGGCCTGAAATAGGCAATAGCCACACCCAAAAAGGCCAAAGGATTTATGAGCCACCATTTCTCAATAAATCCTATATGCACATGCCGATGCGGCATATCCAAAAGGGTCTCGCCCCAATAGGGGATAAGCGAATCACTCAATGTCGCGATGCCTACGGATCCAATATAGCCGACAAAAAGCAAAAGTCCAATGGAACACTTGCGCCCGAACCTGCCGCAACGGTATCGTTCAAACATCGATGCCGTCACCAAGGCACTTAACACAACATGGGTCGGGTGTAGAATATAAAAAATATTAAAGGCCGTCTGATGGGGAATCTTCTTGGCGATCAATATCAGCACGATGCCTGTCGCCGCACCAAATAATGTAAAAGGAAAATGCTCTTTCAGTTCATGATTAATACGGGCTAACACACCTATGGTCCCTTTCTATTAACAACAATCCTTTAAGGTGGGGCATTTTCCATAACTACAGCAAGGATTTGTAGGCGTACATCCGCACATGGCCTCCGCCTCGGTTGACATCAATAAATCATCCCAATAATCCTCCGTTATTACCGAAGGCTCCAGGGAAGAAAAAATCTCCGTGATTGCGGTTTCATCGATCCGCACTTTAAATAACGTGGTTCCGCCCCTTTGGAATTCGGCCGTCGCCTCATATGTCGACGAACTTAAACGATCATAGTCAAAAATCAAATCATCGGCCAGGATATTCAAGCTTAATCCGCTATTGATCGCCTCCAGATCCAAATTCGTCCCTGGCAAATACTCATTAGCCCGCCCCTTATAAATCTCATTGGCGGCATGAATCGCGATCAGTTTGACACAGGCATCGCGCTCCCGGGTAATTTCTATGGTCTTCTGATACCGGGTTAACCCCATCGCCACCAAAACCCCTAAAATGATCACCACCACCATAATTTCCACTAAAGAAAATCCATTTTTATTCATATCTCCCACCCCCTATTTATTTTTTAATGCTGCGATGGCTTTTTTTTCGGAATTATAATATTGTATGTCTTTCGCCACACGTTCAATCTCTGCCAAACGCTTAAATTCTTCGGGGGCATTAATGATGAGGAGTTTCTGCCCAAATTTCTTGAATTGCGTTAGCCGCAAGACACACATCGCCAGGGCGGCACTATCCACATGCTCCACATCACGCAAATCAACAATGATGCTTTTATCAAATACTTTTTTTTCTTTAAGATACTTGTCGCTCCATGCCTTGTTCACAGGAACGGTCGTTTTATCCAATCTCCCCTGGAACCGGACGACCCAAAATTTGCCAAAATCCTCTATCGATCTGATCTGCGGAGGCAATTCATCATTTTCTCGCTTAAATAAATTTCTTAACATTCTCTAGCTTAGATATAATCAATGGGGCTTCTGTATTTTTTTTATCTGCTTATAAATCTGCCCTTTGATCTCGTCACAAGAATCCGACAGAAGCCCTAAAGCTTGTTGATAGGTGTCTAAGGCCTGTTGTTGGCACCCGATATGATTATAGGCATCTGCCATATTTTCGTAAGTGACAGCTCTGCCTGGTTCAATCTCCAAGGCCTTGCGAAAATATTTTAAAGACTCTCGATGATGCCCAAGCTTGTTCAAAAGCCATCCCTTATTATGGTATATAGTCGCATAATCAGGCTCCACTTCTATCCCCCGGTCAAAATAATCAAAGGACGCATCAATGATGCCTTGCTCAACCATACACAGCGCCCGATCATTGTAGGCCGCTCCATCCTGGGGGTTGTATTTGATCGCCTTATCCAAAAATTGAATAGCCCCGCTAAAATCCCCATCAATGATACGCTCCTGCGCTTTAAAATACATGATCTCGCCTAGCAATTCCTTTTTGTGGGCTAACCGCAATCCGCCTTCAATCAAAAGCCGGGCCTTATCAAAGGCCCCAAAGGTAATGGCCTCATCCAGCCGCCGCCTCAAACTTGTAAATATCTGAGTGTTCATTAAGAAGGTCCTGCCTTAACTTATAATAAAGATTTTCCTCAGGAATACTTCTCCCAATAAAGCACTTGTTCCAAATCCTTATACTTTTTCTGAGGGGACAATTGCTTGGGCCAACCAAGGGCGATCATGCTGACCAATTTATAGGGGCCGGGAACATTGCATAGTTTAGCAACCTGCACAACATAGTCTTTTTTATCCCCGGCTACCCAGCAGGCCCCCAGCCCCAAATCAGCCGCTGCCAATAAAATATTTTCGGTGGCCGCACACCCATCTTCCAAATAGTACTTTGTCTCTTCACAAAAAACGATAATGCCGGCAGCGGCCTGTGCGAGAAACGGACCATTGGGGGCCAACTGCCCTAACTTTTCCAAAATCTCCTTTTGCGTCACAGCAATAAATATCCAGGGCTCAACATGCCTGGCTGACGGCGCCCGCCTGCCTGCATCCACCAACTTTTCCAAGACATCTCTTTGGATAGGTTTATCCTCATATTCGCGGATACTAGCCCGCTGTGTAATGGCGGCAAAAGTTTCCATAACAAAAACCTCTCACTGATTCATTTTATTCTTAGTCATTAATTATTTGTCCAGATGACCTTTCCTTTTCCTAAGAATCCATTTAAAAAACACCAACAACATAAGTGCCACGACGATACAAAAATATCCGATCTTTAAAAGATACAATGGATAATTTAATGCCATCCCTGTTTTTTGCGCCCTTTCTACAAATCCAGGGGGATTAACGATCTCGGGTTCCCCCATATCGATCAATTCCTCATCGATCATATACGCATACAACCCTAAATCCCTTCCGGCACATACCAAAATAGGATTATCGCTCATATCCCTGATCCATCTTACACAACCATCATTGCGGCCCACATCCTCACGCATAAAAATCAACTCTGAAAAACGGTCATAAACACGAACAGTACCGTTATCAGCACCCACGGCCAGCCATTTCCGGTCAGGTAAGCCAGCCGTGCTATTGGCAATGGTGGAATCAAAAAGCGCTGTCGGTCCAAGTTTGACTTTCCAAAAAGGCACAAAATCCCTTGTCAGTATGCTCAGAATGGCCTGTCCCCGGGCCTTTGACCGCCCACGACCACTAATGACAATCTCAGGACCGTCGCTGTCCGAGAAAACCTCAAGAACATCCACAAAAGATACTTCCATATCCTTAAAACTATAGCGATCTATTTCAACGCCATGCGCATTTAAAACATGAAGTTTTCCCATTCCTGAAGTCAAGAGAATCTCTTTATATCCATCTAAATTGATGTCCCCGCTGGCAATATGCGTAATGTGTGTTAAAAGCCCATTCTGCCAGATAACCTCTCCCCTACAATTTAAAAGAACCACGCCTTCAGAATTATTATGGCCAACAACCACTTCATCCAGGCCGTCATTATTCAAATCAACCACTTCTATATCATTTATGTTCTTATCATTATACTGCCACAGTTCCTGTCCTTTCGCATCTATCGCATGAACCCCAGAAAACCACGGAGTGAAGCCTATGAATTCAAATTTGGGTTCTGCATTTAAATGAGCTGTATAAATATGAGAAATCTGGGGCGTTATGGAGATGCATTGAGATAGGGTCCCATCATGATTATAGACGCACATTTCACCCGCAGGACCGACCGTAATAATCTCTTTTAAATTATCATCATTGAGATCCTCACAGGTAAGGCCTAAAATGTTCTTCTCTAAATGCCAAATTTCTTCAGCGCCAATATTTGATATGGGAAAAAAGAAGAAAAGAAAAATTATGGATTGAAGAGCGAAATATTTATATTTCTTTATAATACTTTTATTATACATTTGTATTATATTTTATAAGGATAAAAAAAATTGTCCAACAAAAAATAATAAACCCGCGTTGTAAACGCGGGTTTATTATTCTCCCCTGAGTATGCGCAAAACCCAGCTCCTTGCCAGTGTCCTGAGGGATCAAATTTCTTTACATGCCAACATGCAAAGTGGCATGAGTATCCCTTTTGGGATATGACTCAAAATGTGATGCCGGGCTTGAGAGAACTTCAATAAATTTCATATCATTACCTTCATTGGAAGGCCCAAAATAAATCCCTATGCGAAAATAGTGCTCTTTTAAAGGAGCCGCATACACGACCGTTCCCATAAAAACAACAACCCTTTTATAGTTGGCCGTAGAGCCCTGAAAATTACTTTTAAAGGAAAACTTGATCAATAGTTGGGCCCCGGGGTCTATCCTCTTTTCCGTGACAAGGGCCACCCCAGTTCGGCTGATATCCAAAGTCGCCGCCTCATGCTCGTGGATCTGCAATTGATTATTGACCGGATCATAAAAGCGATACTTCGCACAATATGCCCCTTCTATTCTTTGTGAAAGACGTCTTTCCTGAGATTTAAAATCCACCATAACATTTCCCCCTTATAAAATAAAAAAACCACGGGTTAGCCGGCCATAAAAGCCGTACAATTCCCGTGGCGAACTTAGCCTTTTAAAGTATAAGCGCTTTCAGCAGCACAAACAATACTTTAAACAGCTGATCAAGAAAACGTTTTCAAACAAGTCTCGCTTTTTATAAATCATTATTATAATTTAACTTATGTAATTTCGTAAAAACAAAAAAATACCATTATGATAAATTTAATTAAAAATTAATATCACAATAAAATATTTCAAGTGTTTAAAAGGGATACAGGTATGGATGAGGTTACGAAAAGACTTCCTACGGATCTCTTTGACTTTAAAATATCTGCTATGTTACCCAAATAAATTGCCAACAGGAAACTGGCCAAAACAGACCACTTGATTATTTTCATAGCAAATCCCTCCTTTTACACATATTTGTCGTGTATCTCTGGCCTTCCTTACAAACCAATCTGCCTTAAGGAGGAATCGGCCTGGTGTTTTGGGACCTTATATTATGCTTCGTGAATAATTTGCCCCATCATTAACAGCACGCAAAAAGCTTGGGAATTTACGCGAAGGGATGACAATCTCCGTCACTTTCTGGGCCGTGACATCTTCAAAGATCAAGGTGACCCCTTTGCGGCCATCATCATCAATAAAATGCTTGATATATAAACTAAATGTCGTGCCCAAATAATCCCATTCAATTAAATCATTAATTTTTGGCATAAACCTTCTCCCTTATAATTAGGATTCATCAACAAAATGATCGTTCTATCTTATCAATTTCATAAAAATCTGTCCATAGGCATAATGAGAAGATGCCTGCCATAGACATTTTTTAAAAGAATCTTTATTGATTTTGGGACAAGAAGATTTTGAGAATAAAAAATGAAAAAGGCTAAACGTCTATACACCCCTATCTTGAACATCAACTTCCTCGTCTTGGTATATCACATCACAAATCCTGGATTTCAATTTATCATGATACCGCGGAGGGACAGAACAAATAACATCAAAAAATTTTTCCTGAGTTTCCTTCTTAGCCGGGCCGAAATAAATTCCGTAACGATACAGGCCGTCATCCAAAACTTTTGAGTAAACCGTATGCCCCGTAAAGATGATTATCCTGCGATGACTGGATAAGGTATTGCCCGGCTCATTGTTAATCAAAAATTTCAAAAAGAGAGTCGTCCCTAAAGGGACTTTTTTATCTGAAATCAAGCTTAAGCCTATTTCGCTTATGTCCAATGTCATGCCGTCATATTCGTTGACATCAAGCCGCCTTGATTGTTCGTGATAAAAACGAAACTTAATAAAAAAGGTGCCTTTGGTACGGCCAATACTGCGTCTTTCTGGATAATGTCCGCTGATCATAATGTAGTATTATTTCGTTAAAAAAAAACCACGGCTTATGAGGGTTGTTGACGTCACCCTCTTACCGTGGCTTGGTTTATAATACAAATATAAGCGTTTTCCTGCCAATTTCAAGGCCTCAAAAGTAAATCTGTGAAAACGTTTTCCTGAATGTATAAATATTCATAAATGCTTATGAAATAAGATGTTAAGAAATAATGGGAGAAAAAATGTTCAATAAAAAAACAAAATAAATTTTTAATTACATCTTATTAAATTTTTGAGAGGAAAATTTAATGGCTAGCAAAAATTACTGAAGGCAATTAAATCATTGGCATTCAATGAGTTAAGGAAAATATTAATGAGTTCCACAAATATATTGCCCCACGGCGCATCAAGGCATTGGAATCTTATCCAAGATCTTTTGAATAAGGGCCTCGGAAGTAATGTTTTGTGAACGGGCCCGATAACTCTCAATCAAGCGATGACAAAGGACATCCATGCCTATAGACTTAATATCCTCAGGACGTACGTAAGACCGCCCCTGAATAAAGGCATACGCCTTGGCAGCCAAGGACAAATGTATTGTGGCCCTGGGGGACACCCCAAATTGGATCAATCCTTTAAGATCAGCAAGGCCATAGCGCTCAGGGGCCCGCGTGGCTTCAACAATATCGAGCATATAATTTTCAATTTTTTGGTCAATATACACACGATCCACCAAGGAACGGATCAAAATAATATGGTCTGCATTATAGATATGGCCAACAGGTATATCCATTTCCGTAAATGACATCCTCTTTAAGATAAGCGATTCTTCCTCCCTGGTCGGATAGGATATGCTGACCTTAAGCATAAAGCGATCCAGCTGTGATTCAGGCAAAGGATATGTCCCATCCTGCTCGATAGAATTCTGCGTAGCTAAAACAAGAAAAGGCGAATCCAGGCGAAAGGATTGCTCCCCTATGGAAACCTGACGCTCCTGCATAGCCTCCAAAAGGGCGCTTTGAACCTTGGCCGGAGAACGGTTGATCTCATCCGCCAAAACCACATTGGCAAAGATCGGACCGCGTTTCACATGAAAATTTCCTGTTTTTTGGTCAAATATAGGCGCCCCCGTCAGGTCAGCCGGCAGCATATCCGGCGTAAACTGAATGCGGCTGAATTTCAAATTAATGACCGAGGCAAACGTCTGGACCGCCAATGTCTTCGCCAGCCCAGGGACACCCTCGATCAGGATATGCCCATTAGCCAGCAACCCCAACAGAATACGCTCAATCAAGGCTCGTTGCCCGACGATAACTTTTTCCATCTCCTTGAAGAATTTTTCAAGAAAAGGCTGTTGCGCCGCGATTTCTTCTTCAAATTTCTTCATTTCCTTTTGATCCATTATTTCCTCCGTTCCTTTACCCAAGTCACCAATGTCAATATTATAAATAAAAAACCTTGCAACTAGGGCCAACAATATTTTCAATCATAGGCTTATCTTTAATATCTGAGCCGATCACAAATACATTCAATCTATGGGCATTAACCTTAACAAAGTTCAATTCCTGGTATCCTCGCCCGAAATCGGTAAGATTGATGTTTTTTAAATATACCATGTTTTCTTGGGATTCATAGAAATTTAAACCTTCAATATGAAAAGAGCCCTGCCCCCTGGCAACGGCCCGTTGATAATCTTTCATTTTACTGAGAATCTTGGATGCTGTCAGAAAATTATTTTTACTTGTCCGCAGATTGACCACCTGCTCCTGGACCATACCATTATTAAGGACATAAAATATTTTCTCTAAAATATTCTCTGCCCCGAGCATATTAAAGACATTGATGGACCGCACAAAATCACGCGCCCATTTCCGCCCCTCTGCGGCATGATGAATGGAACGTAAATCCACCCAAAGCGCAACTTTTATCCCGTATGGATAGCTGTATTTTCGGATCATAGGCTTAGCCATAGTCGATCGGGCGGTTGCCTTCCAATCTATGTGACGAATATCATCCCCGGGATAATATTCATCCAGACGATCGAATTCCTGGCTCCTTTCCTCGAATAATGATAGCTGATCCATAATAAAATCCATTTTCATGTGAAAATGCTGATGTTCTTCAGGCAAATATTCAAATATATATTTAGATAATGAATCGAATTCGTTCATTAACTTTTGATCATCACTCACCATATCCTTTGAAGCCACACCGAACGACTCAATAATTTCCTGAAAATTCTCAAGTAAGCTTTCCGGCGTTACTTGCCTATGCAGGGAACCTGTCAGAACCGCGACCTTGCGGTTGAAAGCTTCCTTTTGATGAAAAGCCTTCTGCACACGCCATATCCAGGGCGCCCTACCTAAATATGGGCCTAAAAAAGGAAGAAAAAATAAAAGATCATGTAATTTATTAACGATGTTAGTCCGCCTTGGATTAAAAGGCGCCAGGCAAAGGCATATATCGAACAAAAGCCTTTTTTTTGCATCAGCTGTTGACTTAAAGGCAGAGAGCTCCTTTTGCAAATCTTGGCTAATATCCCCTTCAGCCTTAAATATTTTCAGTAACAATTGCCTCTCCCGGGATTCCTGCCCAAAACTCAATCCTCGCGACCAACCATTACGATCATAAATATACTTGATCAAATCATGCAGAGGTGTTCCATAAAACATCTTTTTGCGCCACGGGGATCCTAAGGCATGCAAGAAAAAAACAAATGCATTGAAGCCGATAAAAACCAATGCAGCCGCGGTCAAGGCTTCCGTTATACTGGCCTGTAATAAACTATTTTTCCTTCCGAAAATAACACCCAGGACATTATTAAAAAATGACATCAAACTAAAGGATCCCTGCCAATTATCACCAGACCCCATACTTTCGATCAGAAAACGCGGACCATTGCGGCCGAACGAAAAACCCGTGCCTCCAAGAATAAAACCCCTTTTAGATATGCCGTGGGGGGCCCCATGAATGATCTCCTGGATATTCGATATTTTCGTGATATACTTGCCCGGCAAGGCTGTCGCCAGATATTTATCGGGTTCATTATAAAGTGTATAACCAATATCGCTGATCTCATTGTCGGATAATTGGCGGACCTGATCGGCAATCCTTTTGATCCTATCCGGCTCAAAATTATTCGTTATCATATTTTTCTTTAAGGAAAGATCCTGCTCGGTTAAATACAAATGAAATCCATTCAAAATCCCCTTGATCCCCTGGCTATAAAAATCAAGCGGATCTCTGCGCATAACCCGAGGCATCATATGTAAATCAAGATAGGCCTTTTTGTCACTAGCCCACACAAAGGGTAAAAGCAGGGCATTGACCTCTCCATTATCAGGGATAAGTATCCTTTCGACCCGAAAACGTATATGATCGATCAAATGGGCGACTTCATGATACACTGTCCATTCAGAATTTTGGCTTAAACTTTTAAATGCCACCGCATATTGACCCTCAAAATATCCGGCCCGGTCCTTAAAAGGGTACTGCCGCCCATCAACCAAATAAGCAACGATCGGCTTTTTATGCAAAAAATTGTAGGCGCGCTTATCCAGGCCCGTTCTTTCAATATCAGAAATAGTCAATCGATATTGCTCTAATATCTTTTCATTAAAAACAAAAATATAGGGGATATCATCCTTGAGGGCAATAAACATAAAAGGGAATGTGCCCTTTTCGACCAAAACCCTCTTGATCTCAAGCATTTGATTCATCAAGGCATACTCCCGCACGACCGGCGCCTCGAACAATAACACTATTTGTTGTAAAGGCTCGCTTAATTCAGGATCTAAAAGCCGGGCGGCCTCAACAACATCATCTTTGAAACCCTGCTCAACATCCCAATCAGATATGAGCAACATAAAACCTTTCAAGATATGTTCGCTGAAATAAAAATAAGCGTCAGGCTGTTCGTAAATCTTTTTCCTGATAAACTCCTCAACTTCATCTCTAATTTTCTCAACAGAGTATTTATTGGGAATATCCTCGATCTGTTCCTCCAGGTATTGCTTATTGTCACGTAATACCATGGATGCATAATCCTGCTGAAAGAATTCCTTAAAATAAAATTTTACAAGGCGAAAAAAACTGGCATCCCAATTGACGTTCGACAATCCCCAGGCAAATCCCAAAACAATTATGGCCGCCATCAAAACCCGAAGTGCTTTCCCCCATAAAAGGAATAAGCGGAATTTCCTGAACCGCGCGGCAATGCGCCCAAGGGCCTCAAGGATTACTGCTTCATACTTTTCCTCCAACCAGAAAGTGTATCCTTTCATATAATCCCTGATTTTGAGTGAAAGAAGATGGCCCCGTGTATCAGAACGGATGGAATAAATAGCCGCCGTAACGCGAAATTTATGTTTCACCTCGCGACAATTGACAACAAAAACAGCCATCATCAAATCATACAATTTTTGCAATAATTGCCTGTGGGCCACTCTCCAGGCCACGGCATTAACGTCTAAATGGTCGACATCATATTTTAGACCGATAATTTCCTTAATCCGCTCTGGTTCTACAGGAAAATATGAGGACTTGCCTAAGCCATACCATATCGATTGGGCTTTCTGGAAAAAATCCTCTTGTAAAACAAACCATCTTTTTTTATTTATATTTTCCGAATCAGCTGGCCAACAGGCCGAGCAAAAAAGAACTAAACAATCCATGTTTTGCCTGTGGATAGACTCTATGGCCGAACGATATTCCTTGAGCAAGCCTAATAATTGTCCGTCACGGATGGAAATCTGCCGCTCACAATTATTAATATAGCTTATGATTTTGGAATAATACTTATCTAGACATTCACGCAGATGCATCAAATGGTTAAAATCAGGATCAAGATCAAGGGCAGCCTGGCGATAAACGTCCTCAAGTTTTTCAATATACTTAAACATATTATTATGTCGTACGATAAATATCCGAACTTACGTTTTTTATTATCGAATTAATGGTCTCCTCGGGAGTTCTCCCTTAAGATTCTAAAGATTATATACTCCTCGTTTTGCCAAACCGGGATCATTAAAGAACTGGTAAAAACCTCCCTGGGATTTAAAAACCAATAATCATTCAATCCTTTGGCCTTGATCACATAGTCGATCTTCAATCTTTTTAGGCGCATGAGCCAATCCTCTTGGTTTTCACGCGGAAATTGCCAAAAATTCCAATTAGTCGCGACCGGCCTGTTGGTCAAAAGGCTTAGGATCCTTGGCTTATAAAACATAAAGCGGGCATCTTGAGGAGTCTGATCTTTTATCCATTCAGCTAAAGACCTCGTTGTGTCCACCAAGCAGTAATCATCATTAAAGTCATAGTTCTTGTAAATACTGAAGGCATTATGGGCCATCAGCACAGCAAGACAACTGATCAACAATCGTTTCGTTACCGCGGGGAATTTATGACCGGCCTTGGACATATATTCCAAGATCACGATGCATCCTAACCCAAAAATGGGCAGGCCATAACGCTCCCCGCCGGACAATGGCCATCCGGCCCAGGCCACAAAATAAATAATTAAAAAAACACCGATTAAAGAGATGGACCTCCTGTGTATCTTGCGGAATAATAGGAACGCCGCCCCAAAAAGAAAAAAAGGATTTATAATATCACATACTTTCTCAAGAATTGGAAACAACGGGGCAGAAAAGGATGTCGTCATTCCCGGGGGGATATAAAAAGCTATCATATATTTCAACAAATCAGCACATCGTAAATAAGCAACTTTAATCCACTCAATGAATCCGACATGGATCTCTTTAACATGTTCCCAGGGACTAACCCCAAAAGACAAAAGCATGATGGCAGCGAAGACCCACACCCCTAGAATCAGAAAAATCTGCTTCTTATCCTTTTGGGTAATCAGCACATAAATGATTGTTGCCATAAAGATAGTGGATCCGGCCAAACGCGTTATCTGGGCCCAAAACATTAAACAAAGGCTGAGATAGAGCCACTTTTTGTTTACGTTTGATCCATGTCCTTCTTCAAAATATTTACTCGCACTAAACAGGCCAGCTGTGATGAAAAACAAAAAGGGGATATCTGAAAGAATATTCTGTTTAAACCAAAAGAAATACGGGGACGACAGAAGAACAAGGACAATTCCAAGCGCCATATCAGGACCAAGCCGTTTGTGAGCTATCTTGCCAAGCACAAGGGCGGACAATAGCCAGAAAAAAACATTGATTAATTTCAATATTTTTAAATTAAGACCAAAAAAATAAATAAACGGCATAAGTAAAAAAGGGAAGGCCGGCGGCGAGACCACCCAAAGCTCAAGGGCGATATTGCTATTATAGGGCTGGCCTTCCAGAAGGTTGCGGGCGTGGAGAAGATACTGGCTAAAATCCCCGCCCCAATTATGGCCATGATACAATGTGGTGATGTTGATTAGGCCAAAAAGTAGGATCGCCAATGCGAGAGTATAGCGCCTGAAAGTGCATGGCTTTAAAAAATCGTTAAACATACGACTCAACAAATCCCTTAATGTGGTTAATCCCTTGGGGGGCTGGGAAGATGGAACAGATACATGGCTGTGTCGTCAATCTCATATCTCTTAATTCTACGGGCATGCCTATGAAAATAATCTAAAATGAACCGCTTGGCTTGCGGTTGCATCTGGTCCAAATAAATCCAGACATCACCCCTATCCAAAAAATCGACAGGCGTATCGCTAAATATTTTTTGGATACGGCTCATTTCATCATGGCAAAGCACTTCCCTAAAGAATCCTTGTTCATCAAAACAGACAAACTGATAACGAAAATAAAAATATGGATTATGCGCTTGGCCGAATAGCTGGCGAGAGAACCTCCCCCATTTTGCCGCTCTCAGAGTCTGGTCACCTATAACAGAAAAAAGAGAAAACGGCAAGGCCTCATTGAACCTGGTTTGACTTGCATAGTAGGCAAAGACATACGCACTATCTGCCGGGATATAAACTGTGCCGTTTGGGTGATAGTTATTTATTAAATACCTTACCATCTCTCTGCCATGATCATGACACCGTGGCTGGACTAAATAATGAATTGATTGGTGCATAGGATAAAAAAGCAATAAGCCTGCTAGAACAATCTCCGTTACATAAGCCCTGAATTTTAAAACTTTTCCGCAAAAATCTATTCCCTCAACCAACAAAATAAATAATACCGGTGTAAGGAAAAAAAGCATCCTCCCGTAAAAAGGATACTTGCCTAATACAGCAGCCAAGAAAGTCAATAATAAAGGAGCCAGAAAAAAGGCCAGTCGCGTTCGGTCTTTTTTAAAAAATGACACGCATCCCATCAAGAAAACCGCTCCGGCCAAATATGGCAAATGCAGATTCATGCTATGAAAAATCTGTAAAAAACTTTTTTTAATCCAAATCATGCTGGCAATAGATAAAAAAGGTTGCGGCATAAAAGCATTATAATTCCCCCACATACCCAATAAATCTTTACTGAGGGTCATGGGCTTAAAAGAAAGGATATAAAGAGGGATAAAACTGACGAGCCAAAGCAGAAAAGTCTCAAGTGAAAGACGTAATTGACGCCATTGCCTTCGGCATACAAATCCCATCAATGCCGTGAGGCCAAAACCCCCCAGGATAAAAATGCTTGATGAGGACAGCCACATAACCACCATGCCAAAAAGGCCCCACTGGGCAGCCAATTTAATATCAAAAGACCTTCTCCTGGAATATTCAAGGAATAGATACAACGCCAAGGAAACCACAACATCCGTTGCATAGGGTTTCAATTCAGATGCTATATAAGTGAATTGATCAAAAAATATAAAAAACATCAAGGCCAGAAGACGATAGGCAAAAGGCAAGATCAATTTTAGTAAACGGTCAAAAAGGAATAACGTTACAATGCCTGAGATGATCGGCACTAAACGTAAAATAAACTCGTAATTGCCGAATAAAAGTCCTGCTAATTTGACTAAAACAATAAAAAGCAAGGGGTGACTTGGCTGGGAGGGGAATATCCTCTGAAAGCTAAAAATTTCTTTAAAGGAACGATGCACGATCTCGATCGCCACATACGCCTCATCCGGGCAAAAAGAACAATTTTCAAAAAAACATTTCAAGCGAATAAGAATCCCCAGAGCGATCAAGATAAACGCCCAGTGATCCTCTGTCATAACTCCCTTGATGAGCCGGCAAAAATTCTTCACCATACAAAAATCCCGTTCTTACCTGTTCATTCTAACATTTACCTGACTCTTGTCCAAAAAAAAGGCCCGCATTTTCAAGCGGGCCTTTTAAGCAGCTCCTTTGATTTAAATCACAAGCATCTTTCCTAAACAATTAATCCTTAAGCCATTCCGTTTCTTCACTCTTATCCACAGCGATATTTTTCTTTGATGCCTCATCTAACTCCTCTCTCGTGGCCCCTCCCTTACCGTCCTTATTCCTCTCCCGGGCCAAATCCTCTTCCGTGATCTCATCGCCAAGCCCCATTTCTTCGATCTGCCAATCCTCCAACTCGGCTGGATGTTTGAGCTTAAACCCTATCTCATTGATAATATCCATATCAGGACCGACCTCGTCATAAGCCGTGATCAATTTTTCGCGCACGTCCGTAAAATGAATCTTGCCGACAACCACAATATAATCCTGATAATCCTCTCGATAAACAACTGCCGAGATCTTGGTATCAAGTTCGGCCTGTTTGGCAACTTCGTTAAGGATCTCCAGCGCTCTTTCTTCACTAACGGCCATTATGATTCCTTTCGCTTTCACATTTCATAAAGAATTTAAGCATTGAACCAGTACAATTATAACATTAAATATCCATTTGTTAAGGACTCGCAGACCTTATTTTAAAGAGAGCCCCCTCCCCCCAATAACATCATCGACCCTACCAGCCACCACCCCCGCCACCGCCGCCGCCACCGCCGGACCCGCCGCCAAATCCTGAACTCGAACCGGGAGCTTGCGATGACGAAGCAATGGCCCCGGAAAAAGAGCTGCCTAAACTACTGGCAAATCCCCTTGTATTGAAACGGTCCCAGGAGCGGCCGGCATACCACCGCGGATAATATCCTTGACCTTCCTGCGCCAACCGGGCAAAGACATCACTAAACTGTTGAGCCCATTTTTGTTCCACATCGAGCGCCAAGGCATACGGCAGGTATTTTTCAAACAATTCAGGTGTTTTTTCCGGTGGATTTAGAAGATTAAGACGATCCTTCTCCGTTACGGATAAAAACATTTTGAATCCCTCAATCTGGTCCATCATCTTGCGCCCTTTCAAAGTGGGTGCCTTAAGTAAATGATAAAAGATCACATTTGTTGCCACCACAAGAAACCAGCACGGGAATAAGATCAAGGGGGACCCGCCATTGGCCAAAAAAGAAAAAGTAACAATAAAAAAGATGATCGTTGCTAACAGTCCAAACCCGAAATATTTGCTGTTCGTCAAAAAATAAACTGTTTCGACTTCCTTTTTTAATGTCCTCTGTAATCCATTGATAGCGGCCCTGATAATCACGTGATTTTCCTGTTTTAACGTAATTTCATTGTCACTGCCAAGCAACATCCTGTCCACAGCCTTTTCCCCGATCGTCAATCTGGAGATATCATGGCCTCTCCTTTTGATCGTATAAGTCCGGCCAATATTTAAGATGCCAATCCCCTCCCTTTCCTCAACCTCCAAATATCCCTTAACGGCCATGTTCAAAACAGATGCTGTAAAGGCCTTATTGTCATAGGCCATTTTATAAATATACCGCATCGCGGCTGGGGAAAATTTAGCCGGGGGGTGAAACAACGGGATAATCGTGCCTTTCTTGGGATCCCTGCCAACCAGATGCCAAAAATACAAATAATATCCCAGAATAACCAATACGCCTAATAAGCCAACGATATTCCCACGGTTATCATCAAGAAAATACTGGACCTTATCCATGCTACTAGGCGGGGTCACATATCCTTTGGGCCAGGAGGCAACGATCGTCAAGCCCTCATGGGGTTTTAGCTTCCGTGTTGTTTCATAATAAAGCCTGCCAAAGGCATCCCTCTCCACGATGGCCGCCTGTTCTCTTGATCCTTGATATCCTGTATAGGCCTGATGCGCAAGAAAACTACGCTCCGCCCCTTCAGGGAGCTGAACTGTCGCCGAGGCATGCATAATGGGGAAATCCCAACCGTTCCCGGTTACGTTCCAATAAAGCTCATCATGATCCTTAAAAAATCCCAACTGACGGTTGGTCCGATACGTGATCGTATAGGTATATTGCCCTGAAGCCAAATAGTAATCTTTATGCCCGATATAGATCCTAATGCCGTTACTTAAGGGTTTCGTATGATAAGGTTCCTTTTTCCCATCCCTGGTTATATTAATGATGTCAAAGCCAACCACATAATTGATCCCGTAATGATCTTTGTAGCGGGTCGGAAAATCGCGGTAGATCCCGCGTTTGATTTTTTTGCCCTGACTGACAACCTTGATCTTCTCCGTCACCAAAAGGGACGAATCAGCCTTGATCTCAATCGAGCTGTCAAAAGAAAGGATCCTTTCTGTATTTTGGGCTCCGGCCAAAGACGAAAAATGACCGATAAAGACCGCGGCCAAGACAATGCTCAGACCAAAAATCTTTTTCATCTATGCCTCCCCTCAAATATTAACTTTTGGAACGGAACGTTCCCCCGCAGTATCCACCTGAAAGAATTCAGCGGCTTGAAAATGGAACATGTTGGATATCATGTTACTCGGCACTGTCTGGACTAAAACATTATAATTACGCACCGTGCCGTTGTAATAACGGCGCGCCAGCTGGATATCGTCTTCCACGTGGATCAAACTTTTATGCAAATCAAGAAAACCCTGATTGGCCTTCAAATCCGGATAAGCCTCGGCGACGGCAAAAATACTCTTCAATGTCTGGGTCAGGCTGTTTTCCAGTTCAGAGCGCTGCTTAACATTATTCACCCCGCTGGCCTGACTCCGCAATTGGGTGACCTTTTCTAAAAGTCCCCTCTCATGCTGCATATAGCCCTTCACCGTTGCCACCAAATTAGGGATCAAGTCATGGCGCCTTTTAAGCTGCACATCGATCCCGCTCCAGGCCTCCTCGACATGCACACGCCTCTGGATCAACTTATTATAAATGCCAATACCAAAAGCCAAAACAACAATGACAAAAAGTAATGCGACTCCCATATTTTTCACCCTTCCTGGAAAAAAAATTGCTATTTAATTAAACAGTTCGACCTCAGTCATCGATGACTTCCTGCGGATTTAAAAAGGCAGAAGAAAAACTGTCATAATAATCACAGATGTGATTGACTCCATGCCCCTTACCTATGTCCTGGCTACCATTATACATGAGGGAATAGTAAAAAAAAAGTACCCCGTAGAGTACTTCTTTAATACCTAGAAATAATTTTTTAAATTACTATGTGACGTTGCGCGTGGCAATAATATTCACGCCTAAACCTAAAACATTTTCTAGAAGCACGTCCCCGCAGGATACGGATTTCTTGAGATGATATGCCCTGATGACTTTCATAATATCAAAAATCCGCTCCTTGGGAACAGCCTTGTCGCTTCTGACCGGGACCATTTTTACTTTAAGCCCGCGAGCGGACACCGTCGAGGTCAGGATCCTCGCCGGATGCTCGACTTCGGCCACAGCATAATCCTTGCCCTTCTTGCACCTGTTGCCAAAGACGCGCATGACCTTGCCGCCCTTGATGTCAACCTTCATGCGGCATCCCTGGGGACATTCTATACAAATAAGTTTCTTCATGTGCCTAATCCTTGCAAATACCGTGCCGCCTGGATCCCGGCTTTTTCACTATCCCTTGTTACGGAATCCACAATGTCATAAACCTCAAAGGCATTACCGCAGACAAATAAACCGTCAATGGATGTCGTATTCAACGCATCTGAAACCGGGGTATGGGTCTTTGTATCAAGAAGGACGCCGGCCATCTCGATCAATTCATTTTCCGGAATAAGCCCGACCGAAATCAAAACCGTATCGCACTGGATCTGAAAACGGCTTCCCTGGATATCCTCTCCCTGGCCATTAACCTTGATCACATCCACTTTCTCTACCCTATCTTGGCCATGGATCTTTGCCACTCGATGACGGAAATACAAAGGGATATCAAAGTCCTCCAGACACTGAACAACGTTGCGGACCAGCCCTTTGGTTTGATCCTGGATCTCGATGACGGCCTCGACCTTGGCCCCCTCCAAAGTAAACCGCCGGGCCATGATCAAACCGATATCCCCTGAGCCGATGACAACCACCCTCTCTCCGGGCATCAAGCCTTCAATATTGATCAACTTTTGGGCCAATCCCGCCGGGAATATCCCGGCCGGCCGCGTCCCGGGGATATGCGCCATTTCCCGTGTCCGCTCCCGGCATCCGGTTGCCATGATAATCGCCTTGGCTTGGATCTGCTGAAGCTTACCCGGCTTTAAAACGGTCACGACCTTATCCCGCGTCAAATGGGTCACAAAGGACCGCAAGCTGATCTCAATCCCGCCAACTTTATTTAATTTATCAATAAAGCGCTGGGCATATTCCGGGCCGGTCAACGTCTCCTTGAAATATTCAAGACCAAATCCGTGATGGATACACTGATTCAGTATCCCTCCCAAATATTGATCCCGCTCAATCAGCAGAATATCCCTGACCCCGGCTTCCTTGGCCGCCAAGGCAGCCGCCATGCCGGCGGGACCGGCCCCAACAATCACCAATTCCCTTTTACGCATGACCCTTGTCCTTTTTAACAATATGTGAATGCCCCCCGCGTTTGGTTATTTCAGTTAAAGACTTTCCTGTTTTTTCAGCCAAAATTTTCATAATACGGGCTGTGCAAAAGCCTCCGTGACACCGGCCAGCCTGCGCCCGTGTGCGGAATTTGATGCCGTCTAAGGTCGTGGCCCCGCGGTCAATAGCCAATTCTATTTCCTTGCGCGATACCATTTCACAGCGGCAGACAATATCCCCGTAGGCCTCGTCTTTGCGGATCAATCTTTTGATCTTCTTTATCGGCAAGGCAAAAAGATGCTCTGTCTTTTTTCGATGCCGGTAAAAATAAAATTTCTTCCTTAATATAAGGCCGTTTCCCCTCAAAATATCAGCCACCATCAAGGCAATGGCCGGCGCTGCACTCAAGCCCGGGGACTGGATCCCGGCCACCGTAACAAATCCGGGCACCTTATCTTCATGCCGGATTATGAAATCATTCCCGGCAACCGGCCGCAAACCGGAAAAATAGGCAATAATATCATCCTCTGAAATAGCCGGGACCAAGCGCTTAACAGAGGAAAGAACCTTGGCATATCCTGCGTCTGTGGTCGCAAGGTCCTCTTTATCATCCATATCTTCGGCGGTCGGCCCGATCATGGGATTCCCGTCAGCTGTCTTTATGACCAAGACCCCCTTGGATTTCTTGGTGGGTAACGGAAAAATAAGATGATTGGTCACGTTTTCCTTTTTAATATCTAATAGGAATTCCTGTCCACGGCGCGGCGTGATCGTAAAATCACGGATCCCGACCATGCGGCAGACATCGTCGGCGCATAATCCGGCCGCATTAATGACATAATGGGCAGCGATCTTCCCTTGGGACGTCGCGACCTTAAAAAGATTGGCCCCTTTTATTTCAATGGTGTTAACACAACAATCCACCTGGATATCGACACCGTTGCGCGCGGCATTTTCGCTTAAATCATACACCAGACGATAAGGGCTGATGATGCCGGCCGTCGGCGCGTGCAAGGCCGCGATTATTGCCTTGTTTAAATTCGGCTCATGCTTTGCCAGCCAATTTCGATCAACCATCCTAAGCCCCGGGACACCCAACCGTTCGGCATCATGCTTTAATTGCTGCAAATGATAGATATCTTTATTGTTAAAGGCCACGATCAACTCGCCGACTTCCTTAAAATCCACGCCTAAGTCCCTGGCGATCCCGCGCATGAGACGGTTCCCCTCAACGCATAATCTCCCTTTCAAAGAGTCCGGGGGATTCTGTGTCCCGGGATGGATAATCCCACTGTTGGATTTGGAAACGCCAAAGGCGAGTTCTGCTTCTTTCTCGAGAAGGGCGATCTTAAGCTTGTAGCGTGACAGCTCCCTAGCAATGGAGGTGCCGATCACGCCACCGCCGATGATCACAACATCGAATAGCGCATTTTTTGTGAAACTCGTGTGTTTCATTGCTTATTGCAGGGTTCGTTGCACGGCATCCTGCCATCCGACATATAAACAACATGCTTCCTTCCTCGGCATATCTGGTTTAAATATCCGCTCCTGTGCCCAGCACTTCTTAATCTCCTTAGTATCTTTCCAGTACCCCACGGCCAGACCCGCCAAATACGCTGCCCCCAGGGAAGTCGTCTCGATGACCTTGGGCCGGATAATCTTTACGCCCAATATATCCGCCTGAAATTGACATAAAAAATCGTTGGCCACCGCACCGCCGTCCACTTTAAGATCCTTTATTTTCATGCCGGCATCCCGGCTCATGGCATCAGCCACATCTTTGGTTTGAAAGCACATCGCCTCCAGGGCGGCCCTTGCCAAATGAGAGCGGGTCGTGCCGCGCGTTAATCCGACGATCACCCCCCGGGCATCCTGATCCCAATACGGTGCGCCCAATCCTACTAAGGCCGGGACAAAATACACGCCGTCATCACCCTCAAGCGAGGTAGCCATTTTCTGTGATTCACGCGCGGATGAAATAATCTTAAGACCGTCGCGCAACCACTGGATGGCGGCTCCGGCGATAAAGATCGCCCCCTCAAGCGCGTAGACCACCTCGCCTTGAGGTCCGCAGGCCAAGGTTGTTATCAAACCATATTTTGACATGACCCGCTTTGTTCCTGTATTAAAAAGCAAAAACGCGCCGGTGCCGTAGGTATTCTTGAGCGTCCCCGGATCAAAACAGGCCTGGCCGAAAAGGGCGGCCTGCTGGTCGCCGGCAATGCCTGCGATCGGTATGCCTGCCGGAAGTCTGCCCTGTTTGGCCGTAAATCCGAAAATCCCGGACGAAGGCTTGACCTTGGGCAACATGATTCGGGGAATCTTGAATTTTTTAAGAATAGCCGCATCCCACTTCTTCTTCTCGATATTAAAAAGCATGGTGCGTGAGGCATTGGTAAAATCAGTGGCATGCACCTTGTGCCCCGTCAATTTCCACAACAACCAGGAATCGGTTGTCCCAAAACAAATTTTCCCCTTAAGGGCTTTTTGTCGGGCGCCTTTGACATTATTCAAGATCCATTCTATCTTGGTCGCGGAAAAATAGGCATCAATAGGCAGGCCAGTGCGCTTTCGAAAAAGGGCCATTTGACCTTTCTGCTTTTTTAATTGATCGCATCGCCCGGCCGTACGCCGGCATTGCCAGACAATAGCATTATAAAGAGGCTTTGAGGTCTTTCGATCCCAGACAACCGTTGTCTCCCTTTGATTGGTGATGCCAATGGCCATAATGGATTGAGGGGGCACTTGTTTCAGGACTTTCTGAATAGTTTTATAGACCGATGCCCAAATCTCTTCTGGGTCATGCTCAACCCATCCCGGTTTTGGGAAATATTGGGGAAATTCCTGGTAGGCACTCGCTTTAATACACCCTTTTTTATCATACACCACCGCGCGTGAGCCTGTGGTCCCCTGGTCAATGGAAAGGATATATTTCATATTAAATCTCCTTCAAATCTGCCCTAAATAACTCAAATATATCTATTTAAAGTGTAAAATAATAATACTGGTAAAAGCCATTTTATTTCAATTTTTGTAACATTCACCTCTTTTCTGTCAATTCAGTAGCCGGCTACTGAATTGACAATTTCGTATCTATATGATTCAAAACAACTTGCGCTATTGGCAAATAAAATAATAGCATGTTTTGACCAATATGCTAAAATCTATGCTGATGCTCAATCTGAAACAACTCAATTTACGCTTAAAAGATAATGTTTATTTAACGGCTATCATTATCATTTTGCTGATTTCTTTCATTTGGTTCTTCAAAGCCACCGCCGGCATCAAACCATGGCCCACTGATTCATACTTTTTCTACCGCCCGGCCGCCAAAAGGGTCCTTAGTCTTAATTACATTTCCGATATCCATAAATATATTCAGGGCAGCTATTTCAGGGTCCTTTTACATGGAAAAGAGGCGCTTATTTGGGCTTACGCCATCATGCAACGGATTCTTAACGATACCGAGACCATCTTCCCGAACATTGTTGTCCTGCTGATCGCCAACCATGTTTCGGCTTTGTTGATATTTCTCATTGCCCGTAAATTATTTAATCGCAACCTCGCACTCTTGAGCTTTTGTCTTTTTTTCACCTGCTTTTGGCCGCATATGTATGCCCTGCAAGGAGCGCATCCACCTTTAGCCATGATGTTCCTTTTAGCTTCAATCTACTGTATGCTTTGCGCCCCACACGCAAAACTTCTTTTGATGCTTGCCGGCATGTGCTTTGGTTTCATTTTTTTCTCCTCACCCACAGCGCCGATTTATCTTCCGTATTATTTATTTTTCTGGATCTTATTAAAAAAGGAAAAAATGTTGCACCCAAGCAACACATTGACAGAACGCCTTAGAACCTACCTGCTGTTCAGCAGCGGCGCCTTAACCATTATCCTTATATTTACCCTGCCGCATCCGATCAAGAACATCGGGGAATATTTCCAGTTCGTTAGCTGCAATCAATATGCCAACCATTTCTTTATCTTGCATGATAGGCTGCGGCAATACCTCCCTGCGGGGCACCCCCTTTTGACAAGCCAAAGCCTGCTTTTTAGGGGAGCCGGTTGGCCCTGGATCATCAAATATGCCTGGCATATCATGCCGGTCTTATTTGGCGTTTATCTTGGATCAATTATTTTCTTAATCTTTCGCTGCCGAAAAATTTTATATGTTTATGGGCTCATCGTTTTAAGCCTGGCAACACCTTTGTGCGTAGAAATATCCGGAGCCGCCCAATTTGGCCGCAATTATTTCTCCTGGATTATCGGCATCATCTTTTTAATCATTTATGCCCTCTCTACTTTCCGGCAGCACCTTCCACCCTCAAGACACAAAAGGCTACCGATCCTTTTCCTAAGCCTCTTTGTTCTGGCTCATATGGGCTGGAACGGCTGGCTTTTCTTTTCTGACGTTTTCCCAACGCGTATGGCCATGGCCAAGGTCAATCAATTCCTGGACAACAATGGTATTGAAGATATCCTGATCCACTATCAACATCCGGCCCAACAAAACACAACGTCCCTGTTACATAAACACCCCTTTAGAAAAAAAATCCGCTTTTGGTGGTTTACCTACATTACGGAAGTGCCGCCGGCAGGCCACATCTTTATCCCGCCTATGCAGGGTTTTCATAACTGTGTTGATAATGAATTTGTCGATGACCCTTATTTAACCGAATTGTTTGAATCAGGAGAGATCGAGAAATATGCCGTAGCCATCTTCCCGACGATAGCATCAAGCAAGATATGGATACATGAGGAGGAAATTTGCACCTACCGCTCCCTGATCTTAGGGCAACTACCCCCCCAAGACCGCCGCAAGGGCCTGGCCTATATTTTAAACGCCCGTAAATTGCAGCAAGAATGGTTCAACTGCCGCTCGCCGTATAAACACAGCCAGCTTTACTGTCACTAAAAAAAGAAAAGGACCCTATCTTTTGACAAAAAAATTAGGATCCATTAATGTGACTTAACTTTTATAAACGCCCAGCGTATGTTGCGCGATAACATCCCACGAGAAATCTTTTTCAACCGCCGACCTTCCTTTCTGCCCCATCCATCGCGCATGCTCAAAATTAGCGAACAGGGTCCCGATGCCCCAGGCAATCGAATTGGGATTCGGATAGACTTTATATCCGGTCACATCATGCCATATTAATTCCGACGGACCGCCGACCTCACTGGCAACCACAGGCTTCCCTGCACTCCAGGCCTCAAGGATCACAATGCCAAACGGCTCATTACGGCTCGGGACACAAACACATTCACAAGACTTGAATAAATCCCTTAAGCTCCAGGGATCCTGCTGGCCGATAAACCGTGTGGCATGCGCAACGCCCAGTTGATGGGCCCGCGCCTCGACACTGCCCCGCAAATGCCCTTCCCCGGCAAAAACAAATTTGGCATTGGGATAATGCCACAAAATGGAAGGGATCGCCTCCACAAGCAGATCCGGCCCTTTCTGCACCGTCATTCTCCCGGCAAACAAGACCATGGGATCCATGGGACCGATATGGTAACGCATCTTGATCCCACCCGGATCAACAATGCCGTCATAATGCTTGTAATTGACACCATTATGAATGGCACTGACCTTCCAATCGGGCAAATTGTACATCCATTGGACCTCACCTTTTAATGCATCCGAAACCGCAATGATCTTATCCGCACAAAACGTTCCATGGCGTTCATGGTCACGAACGCGGGCGGATGGGCCACCCCAAAAGTTATTGCCGCACCGGCCGTATTCGGTTGAATGGATCGTTAATATCCCCTTGCGGCCGCGTCCCTGCTTGATCCATACCATGGCATTGGATGTCAGCCAATCATGGGCATGAACGACATCAAAATGGGCGCCCATATAATCTTCAGTATGAAAAACCGAATGGACAAAAGAACGGCACATATTATTAACATCTTCAATAAAATCTGAATGTCCGGGATACGGGACACGATGGTAATGAACCCCTTCTATACATTCATACATGGGATGGCCATGCCAACCCATGCGCGTAAAAACATGCACCTCATGGCCTTTACGTTCAAGGGCTGCAGCCAGTTGCGTCACATGCGGGGCAATGCCCCCCACACTAATAGAATGGAGTGATTCCCAAGACAGGAGTGCAATCCGAAGGGGGTTTAATTCAACGACCCGTTCACCAGTGGACCGGGGAGTGACTATTCTCTTTTTCTTTAAAGCAACAGGGAGTTGCTTTGATTTTCTGATCTTCGCTTGAGAAAGTAATTTTTCAGGGGTCAGGACTTTGTTATCCACAGGAATCTGTTTTGCCCTTGTCCGAATACTTTTCTTCTGTTTTATTTTAACCGGCATAATGAATTAAATTATGTAAATCATTGTTCTTTAATGTGTTTTGAACGTAAAAAAATATGGGTTTTTATCATACATCTCAAACGAAAAAAAATCAATATTTATTTATTATGTCCTTAAAAACACAAAAAATTAATTTAAAAACAAAACTTGGCCTAAAATATTTATTGTCAAGAATTAAAGAAGTCAAAGTAGATGGCAACAACAAGGGCAATGGCGGATGAAATAAAGATAATCAGAAAATTGATCCGTTCCTGGTGAGAGCTGATGCGGCAGAGAATTTGAGATAAAATAGCTCGGTCCTGTAACGACAGGGCTTCCCCTTGGTTAACCTTCTCCAGGATCTTGTTTTCTTCGATCAACTTGGCCCTTGCGCGAAAAGCCAGGAACTTCTCTGTAAAAAAAACAATAAATCCCCCAACACCAATA
>Ga0272441_10000475_pt1 | contig 91765 bp, 46 predicted proteins | sample SSMProp6N_FD_193582 | JGI IMG/M metagenome (GOLD analysis project Ga0272441, IMG submission 193582) | Marine sediment archaeal communities from Little Sippewissett salt marsh, Falmouth, MA, United States - SSM-Prop-6N | ecosystem: Environmental > Aquatic > Marine > Wetlands > Sediment ... | reverse complement strand
GTAAATCTCTTCAGCCGATAATTTCAGCCCGAGTTCAGTCATTGTGCCCATATTAAGCTTCTCAATAAGTGGCAGCAGCCACATTCCTTCATCAGCCCTGGCCTTGAATCCAAAGCTGAGAATTACGATAATCAGAACAGAAATACTTTTTCTCATGATATTTGTTTTATGATCAATTATGGATTAGTTTTAGTCAGACGGCAAATATAACTTTTTAATCGGAAAAAGTTTATGCTAAAAGGCAATTGTCATCTGGGTATTGAACAGGGCAAATGATTTTCGGTGGTATGGTGTAATGCCATGTTCCAGTATTGATTTCCTGTGTAGTGCCGTTGCATAACCCTTGTTTGTCATCCAGCCGTAATCGGGATATTCAATGTGTATCTTTTCCATGAATTCATCCCTGAAGCATTTTGCCAGTACTGAAGCTGCAGCAATAGGGTAAAAAAGACCATCTCCCCTGATAATAGTCTTATGTTTAATATTCCTATAGGGAATGAAGCTATTGCCATCGATCAGCAGGAAATCGGGTTTTGCTGTAAGGCCGTCAATTGCAAGATGCATTGCTTTTATTGATGCCCTTAGTATATTTATTTCATCTATCTCATTATTGTCGACAAATGCCACATTCCAAGCCAGTGAAGAATCAATAATTTCTTCCTTGAGAACAGCTCTCTGTTTCGGGGTAAGCTTCTTTGAATCATCCAAGACAGGATGTTTGTAGTGTTTCGGGAGTATTACCGCGGCTGCCACCACCGGTCCGGCAAGGCATCCCCTGCCTGCCTCATCGCAGCCGGCTTCTGTCAGATTATGATAAAGATATGGCTTAAGCATCCCGGGTTTTTATTGCCAATATCATTAAAAAAATCGAGAAATTTATGCTGAACCCGGAAAGCTATACGAAAAATATTCTAAACAGAGACAAAATATTCAAGTAAGTTATTAACACATTTATCAACAAAAAGTGTTGATTTGTCAAAATTTTGATTAATTTTGGCTTCCTGTAATGGTTTTAGATGATGAAATCACTGAGGTTTTTGATACCGGTATTACTTTTTTCCTGGTCGACTGTTTTTTCACAGCAATTATCACACCAGGTACTTGTTCCGCTTGCCGGATTGGCTTCGGATAATAATATAAGCTTTTCACAGACTGTTGGTGAGACGGCGGTGGAGGTGACAGAATGTTCATGGTATATATTCACACAGGGGTTTCAACAGCCCAGTATAAAGCTTTCAGGCGAAGATGCTCCTCCCGGTACGGGTGTGAGTGTCTATCCTAATCCCGTGGTTGATTTCCTTACCCTTGAATTATTCGGAGAATCAGGAAGGGCTTTTAAAATCGAGATCATTAATATTACAGGAACTGTGGTCTTTACTGACAGGCTTACTTTTATCGACCAGTTCTGGCATAGGAAGCAATATGATATGGATGATTTCATAAAGGGCTTTTACCTGGTAAGGATATCAACTGACGACGGATTTATGAACCGTACCTTCAAGATTGAAAAAATATAAACCTTAAGCTATGGCTTTAAGTGTTATAAAGAGATACTTACTGTTACTTGTCTTTTCAGCATTCACTGCAGGCATTTTTGCCCAGGATAATGTACCGCTGGGGATACATTACCAGGCTGTGGCCCGCGACAATTATGGCAACGAAATTGTTAACAGGAAGATAAGTGTCAAGTTTTCAATTATTCAAAGTGATCCCCTGGGAACCATTGTGTACCAGGAGCTTCACCAGGACGTATTTACCTCCAGGTTTGGTGTCTTCTCCCTTATCATTGGTCAGGGTATGCCGACAGGTACTGCTGAATACGGCGAGCTCTCACAAATTAACTGGGATGAGGCATATCACTTTCTGAAGGTAGAGGTGAAATTTGAGAATGATTTTATGGATATGGGAACCATGCAGTTCCTGGCAGTACCATATGCTCTTTTTGCAAAGAAATCACTTGAACCGGGGCCACAGGGACCGGCAGGACCGGCAGGACCGGCAGGACCACAGGGCGAGCAGGGTGAACAGGGACCCAAAGGTGATACAGGAGAACAGGGAATACAAGGTGAGAAGGGAGAACAGGGCGACCCGGCAACAGATGACCAGACACTTTCAGTTATAAATGTCGACGGCTCAGATTATCTTGCCATCTCAGGAGGCAACCAGGTTAAGATATCTACAATAGAAAAAGATGGTGACCCGGCAAATGAATTACAGGACCTTACAATAAGTTCTGATAAACTGAAGATAACAGGTAATGCCCTGGCAACAGAATGGGACCTTTCACCATACAAGCAGTCACTATCATGGGATCCGGCATCAAGGATACTGAACATCTCGGGAGTAACATCTCCTGTAAATCTTACTGAACTCAAGGACGATGCCGATGCAGATCCGGTAAACGAAATACAGGATATTGAACTTTCAGGTGATACACTGAAAATAACAGATAATGAGGATTCAGAAGGTGTGTATCTTGGAAAATACCTCGATGATAAGGATCAGCAGCAGCTCGATCTTGATGAGAATAATATACTATCCATAAGCGGAGGCAATTCACAGGATTTGTCGGGCTTCCTGCAGTCATTAAGCTTCAATACAGGAAGCAATGAATTGTCAATATCCGGTGTAAGCGAGGCAGTTGACCTTAATTCACTTAAAGATGATGCCGATGCCGATCCGCAAAATGAGATCCAGGACCTCCAGCTTGTCGGAAACAAATTGTCGGTAACAGGTAAAACAGGAGCCTACGAGCTCGATATGACTGGTTATCTTGATAATACAGACGAACAGACACTTGGATATGTTGAATCAACAAAAACCCTTTCCATTTCAGACGGCAATAGTGTTACCCTGGATAATATGGTGGCATTCAGGGCGAAGAATACTTCATCTGATGTTTCATCTATAGATTCATATCCCACATTAACTTATGATGAAGTAGAATATAATATTGGTAATTATTTGAATGCTTCTTCAGGAGTTTTTACTGTTCCGGTTGATGGTATTTATACATTTAGTGTATCATATTTTGCAGATGGTTCAGGGGACGGACGAGAAGTTTCAATACATGTTAATTCAGTTCTTTATGAAAAATTAGCAATAAGTATTGGAGCAGGATCTTTAATACCTGTGAAATCTGTTACAATTAAATTAAATGCTTCAGATACTGTTACTGTTGTTATTTATACAGGACTAGCCTCTCAAACCGGTACCGGTTCCTTTTCCGGGTTTAAGGTATATTGATTGCAATCAATAATTCCTTTTTAAAAACTCACACAGAGATCCACAGACCTACCTGCCGGCAGGCAGGGAAGTCACTGAGGGACACAGAGAAATATCTTAGTGGAACTCTGTGTAACAAAAGTCATTCTGAAGGAATTCCGGGGGCTATCTTCCTGAAAACCAGAATTGTGAATATTAACCCGCCTGCAATTCCAACCAGATTACTCACCAGGTCCTTCGGATTAAAGGTCCTGCCCGGAATGATAATCTGATGCGATTCATCAGCCACAGCAAAAAGAATAAGACAAAGGGTAAGGATTAAATACCTTAATCGTGATATCCTATCATCCTTGCCTGAAAAAGACAGATAAGTAAGAAATGCAAGCGACCCGTATTCAAGAAAATGGATAAGGTAGTCAAGCCTGATATCTGATTTTCCGGTTTGGATCTTTAATACCGGTATAGAAGGGATGGATGAAACGATGATGATGGCTATTATCCATAAAATGAGCAGGTAAATTGCAAACGGCCTTATGAAAGATAACAGTTTTAACATACTTATTTCTGATCTCGGCAAAAATAAACCTTTTAAATAACTAATTTTGTCGAAAACCATATATTATGATCACATACGAACAGATAAAAGGATTAATGGAACGCCGTGATGCGTTAAGGAGGTATCTTTGACATAGATGCTAAACTGAAACTTATCTCGGAAAAAGAAAGCCAGTCACAGGAACATGGTTTCTGGGACGATCCAAAAAAGGCGGAGGAACTCCTCAAAAGCATATCCACATTAAAAAGCTGGACTACCCAGTTCGACAAGGTTAAAACTGCAGTTGACGACCTCACCGTTATCAATGACTTTTTCAGGGAGGGAGAGGCTACAGAGCAGGACCTTGACATACAATATAATACATGCCTTTCGCTGATTGAAGACCTTGAGTTACGCAATATGCTGCAAAAGGAAGAAGATCAGTTCGGGGCTATCCTTAAAATAAACTCGGGAGCAGGCGGTACGGAAAGTAACGACTGGGCATCGATGTTGATGAGAATGTACCTCCGCTGGGCTGAACGAAATGACTATAAGACAAAAGAACTCGATTTTCAGCCCGGCGATGAAACAGGCATAAAATCAGTAACCATTGAAGTAGATGGTGAACAGGCTTACGGTTACCTTAAAAGCGAAAATGGCGTTCATCGTCTGGTAAGGATATCCCCTTTTAATGCACAGGGAAAGCGTCAGACAACATTTGCATCTGTGTTTATTTCACCACTGGTCGACAATAACATAGAGATAGAAATAAATCCTTCCGATATAACATGGGAGACATTTCGCTCAAGCGGTGCCGGAGGACAAAATGTAAATAAAGTAGAGACAGCGGTGAGACTGAGACATCATCCCACAGGTATTGTGATAGAAAACCAGGAGACCAGGTCGCAGCTTAACAATAAGGAAAATGCTATGCGAATACTAAGATCACAGCTCTATGAACTTGAACTGAGAAAAAAGATGGAGGAAATGGCAAAAATTGAAGGTCAGAAAAAAAAGATCGAGTGGGGTTCCCAGATAAGATCATATGTTATGCACCCTTATAAAATGGTTAAAGATCTCCGGACAGGATATGAGACTGGCAATGTACAGGCTGTACTTGACGGCGACCTTAACGATTTTATTAAATCATACCTTATGGAATTCGGAGGGAAATAATTCCAGAGAGAGTGTTACATTTGCGGAACAAGCAACAAGAGTAATGCCCGGAAAAAAAAAGTTATTTGATCAATTCCCTCCTGTGAGCAAGCAGGAATGGCTGGATAAAATAAAAGATGACCTCAAAGGGGCAGATTTTGCAGATAAACTGGTGTGGAAAACACACGAAGGATTTGAAGTATTGCCTTTTTACACACAGGAAGATACTGAAAACCTGAAATATATCTATTCCTTTCCCGGGGAATTTCCCTATTTAAGAGGGAATAAAACAAATGATAATACCTGGAAAATAAGACAGGATATAACAGTGCGGGATTATTCCGAAGCTAACAGCAAAGCTCTTAATTTATTACTAAGAGGTGTCGATTCACTTGGCTTCAGAATTGTTGATCCGGAATCAGTAAATGAAAAAAACATTGATACACTTCTAGAAAATATCTATCCTGAATTGACAGAAGTGAATTTCAGCTCCGAAGGAAAAGCAAAAGAGATATTCCGGTATTTTCTGGGTTCGATAAATAAAGGTACGGCAAATCCTGAAAAGGTAACAGGAGCAATTGAAACAGATCCCTTGAGTCGGCTTATGCTGAATGGCACACTCTGTATACCCATGGAGAAGGGTTTCGATTACCTTGCGGAATTATCAGAAATGACCTCAGTATTTCCTGGTTTCAGGACAATACATATAAATGCATCAAATTTTGGTAATGCAGGTGCAAATCTTGTTCAGGAGCTTGCTTTCGCAATATCTATGGGTACAGAATATATATCGCAGCTACTGGAAAGAGGCATAGATGCGGAGGTGGCAGCTTCAAAGATAAGGTTCTCATTCAGTATCGGGTCAGATTTTTTTTCAGAGATTGCCAAACTGAGAGCTGCCCGCCTGTTATGGTCAACAGTGATGAATGGGTTTATGCATGGTAACGGAGAATCTGCCAGAATGGAAATGCATTGTATAACAAGCAGGTGGAATAAGACCATATATGACCCGTATATGAATATTCTCAGGACACAATCGGAGGCAATGGCAGCTATTCTGGGAGGAACAAATTCTCTTACGGTCGAACCTTTCGACAGGGTATGCGGCGAACCAAACGATTTCTCAGAGAGATTAGCACGTAACCAGCAGCTTATTCTGAAAGAAGAAGCATATTTTGACAGGGTGGCCGATCCGGCAGCCGGTTCATATTACATCGAGAACCTGACAAACCTGATGGCAGATAATGCATGGAGGCTTTTTCTGGAGACAGAATCAAACGGCGGATTCCTTGAATCGCTTAAAGAAGGATACATACAAGAAAAAATTAATGAATCGGCTTCAAAATTAAAAAGTGATATAATTAAACAGAAAATCAATTTTGTCGGTACAACAATTTACAAGGTACCCGGTGACAATAAACGGCAAGTTATAGAAAATAACGAATTCTTTTCAGATAATCCTGCCGGGGAAGACAAAATCGTTGAACCCATAAAGCTGTTCAGGGGACCGTCGATTAAGGAAGACTCACAAATGAAGACCGGGGATAAGGAGCAAAAACCATCTGTATGAGACCGAAATTTTCATATAATGATCTGTACAATCTTACCGGCACAGTAAAGAATGAGGGAAAAGGTGCTGATCTCAAGGAATGGATGTCGGCAGAACAGATACCGGTGAAGAGCGTTTATACAAAAAATGATCTTGCCGGGATGGAGCATCTCGGGTATGCAGCGGGATTACCTCCCTACCTGCGTGGCCCTTATTCAACAATGTATGCTTTGCAGCCATGGACTATCAGGCAGTATGCCGGATTCTCAACAGCTGAAGAATCAAATGCCTTTTACAGGCGTAATCTTGCCTCAGGGCAGAAAGGCTTGTCCATAGCATTTGACCTTGCAACACATAGGGGATATGACTCTGATCATGAGAGGGTTATAGGAGATGTGGGAAAGGCAGGTGTTGCTGTCGATTCGATACTTGATATGAAGATACTCTTTGATCAGATCCCACTCAACAGGATGTCGGTATCAATGACAATGAACGGGGCAGTATTGCCTGTTATGGCATTTTATATCGTTGCAGCCCTCGAACAGGGAGCAAAGACCGAGGAATTAACAGGTACCATACAGAATGATATTCTTAAGGAATTCATGGTACGTAATACATATATTTACCCTCCTGAGTTCTCAATGAGGATCATTTCAGATATACTGGCTTATACGGCGGCCAAAATGCCGAAATTCAATTCAATAAGCATATCGGGTTATCATATGCAGGAGGCAGGTGCCACAACTGATATTGAACTGGCATATACCCTGGCCGACGGATTGGAATATTTACGTGCAGGTACCAGGGCAGGACTGGATATCGACACTTTTGCACCGCGTATATCCTTTTTCTGGGCTATAGGTATGAACCATTTCATGGAGATTGCTAAAATGCGCGCAGCAAGAATGCTATGGTCAAAAATTGTAAAGGAGTTTAATCCGGCAAATCCAAAATCAATGGCCCTGAGGACACATTGCCAAACATCGGGATGGAGTCTTACGGAGCAGGATCCGTACAATAATATAGGCAGGACATGTATAGAGGCACTGGCTGCCGTGTTTGGACATACTCAAAGCCTACATACGAATGCTCTTGATGAAGCGCTGTCGCTGCCAACAGATTTTTCGGCAAGGATAGCCAGAAACACGCAGATATATATTCAGGAAGAGACCCGGATATGCCGGGCAGTTGATCCATGGGGAGGTTCATACTATGTCGAATCACTTACACATGAGATTGCACACAGGGCGTGGCAGCATATACGGGAGGTGGAAGACCTGGGTGGAATGGCAAAAGCCATTGAATCGGGTATTCCAAAAATGCATATTGAAGAGGCAGCAGCCAGGACTCAGGCAAGAATTGACTCCGGTACTCAGACCATAGTAGGCACAAACAAATACAGACTTGACAAGGAAGAACCCCTTGAAACACTCGAAGTTGATAATACGGCGGTGCGTAATGCCCAGGTAAGGCGTCTGACAAAATTACGCAAGGAAAGAAATGAACCGGAATGCCAGGCAGCACTTGAAGCATTGACGGAATGTGTGAAAACAGGAAAGGGTAATCTTCTCGAACTGGCAGTAGTGGCAGCTTCAAAACGGGCAAGTCTGGGTGAAATATCTTATGCAATTGAAAAAATAACAGGGAGGTACAAAGCAGTGATACGTTCAGTTTCAGGAGTATATTCGTCGGGATATAAGCCGGATAAAGATCTTGATGATGCAAGGGCACTTGTTGCCAGATTTGCTGATATAGAGGGCCGTCAGCCCAGGATAATGATAGCCAAAATGGGCCAGGACGGACATGACCGTGGCGCAAAGGTTGTTGCTACAGGATATGCAGATATCGGCTTTGATGTTGATGTCGGCCCCTTGTTCCAGACACCTGCCGAAACAGCCAGACAGGCTGTTGAAAATGATGTTCATGTAATAGGAGTCTCAAGCCTGGCAGGTGGACATAAAACACTTGTTCCTCAGGTAATAAATGAACTTAAACAGCTTGGGAGAGACGATATACTGGTTATTGCTGGTGGTGTAATACCGCCACAGGATTATCAGTTCCTTTATGATGCAGGTGTCGCGGCAATCTTCGGACCGGGAACATCAATACCAAAAGCAGCAAAACAGATACTCGAAGTCCTGTTAAAATCATTTGAATAAAAATAACCTGTGAATGAGTAACATATACTCAATATTAGTTATCGTAACATTGATATGCTCTACATGTATCTCGAAAAGGAGCATGTATGTAAGTGACACCAGTGAAATCCAAACACCCGGAGAAAATCAAATGACAGATTACTATGAACAATCGACATGGTTACTGGGATATTTTTCAAGGGAACGTATGACAGAACGGCCTCATTCGGAGTGGTATACTAAAGGATATGACGAATATATGGTTGATTCAAAAAGTATTGATGAGCTAAAGGATATAGAAAAAAAAATAATTACCATTAAAATTGTTATGGGAACCTGGTGTTCTGACAGCAGAAGGGAGGTGCCCCGTTTTATGCATATACTCGATTATTGGGAGTTTCCTGTGGAGAATGTAACATTTATAGGGGTCGATGACCTGAAGATCTCACCTGTCGGAGAATACGAATATCTGGGTATCGAAAGGGTGCCTACATTTATTTTTTATAAAAATAATATTGAAGCAGGACGCATCATTGAAAATCCTGTGACGTCTTTAGAGAAAGATATGGTTAAGATAATTACAGGGAATGAATAAAAAACAATAAACAACTTATTGAGATGGAAGAAGAATCAACAAAAAAAACCGGACAAAATCTGGGAATTGCTGCCCTGATAACAGCAATTATCACATTCGTTTTTGCGGTGATCCCATGTGTGGGACTTATGGCAATTATACCGGGTATAATTGCGATTGTCCTGGCATCGGTAGGACTCTCTCACGCTGCAAGAACAGATTCCCCACGAGGGATACTTATTGCCGGACTTATTATTGGCATTGTAGCAACAATGATTTCTTTTTCACAGGTATTTGTGGCAGGGAAGATTGCTCAAAAAGCAGATAAATGGCCTGATGTGATTGAAGATGTCGTGTTGGATGTTAAAAAGGATGTTCTGGAAGATCTTGAAGATGCCAATATCTCAATTAAAATAGAAAACGGTGATGAGACTGTTGAAATAAGTACTTCAGTAAATAAGAAAGAACTTGTGGAGACTCTCGAAGAACTTGAGGGAGAAGAAGACTCAACAGACATGGATACTCTTGAACAGGAGTGACAGGAGTATGATAAATAATAAATGGTGAGATTTGTAAAAAAGCCCTATGTTATTGTCAATATAGTCTTAGCCGGAGTTATAGTAATGATAATGATTTACTCGGCTATTTTTTCACCTGATGAGGATGAATACCCGGTGGTTTGTATTCATGAAAAAATAACAGGTGAACCATGTGTTTCATGCGGACTTTCACATAGTTTTTCCCTTATTCTCAGAGGGCGGCTTAATGAAGCTTATAGCTGGAATGTATACGGAATGAGGGTCTTCCTGTTTTTTTCATTACAACTAATCATGAGAGTTTTCTTTTCGTTTTGCTATATAAAATTTATTGACACCCGTAAGCAACTGATAATGATGGACATCATAGGATCAGTGTTGCTGTTCCTGATATCATTCAGACAGTTTTTTATCTATATCTTTCAATACTGTTAACATATACACTAACCTGTTGACAACGGGTTATTTCTACAGATCATTAAGAATATCATACAAAATGCTGCTTTCAAAACCTTTTGACAAACCATATCGCAGCAGTTTACCCTTAAGGTCGTACTGATTCTTTGCAGTAATATGTTTTCTTCGTTCAGCCAGAATATCTTTCAGTGTATTAATATAATGTTCATTGTCAATTAAGTCAAGTGCCTTGTTGATCTTTTCTGAAGGGATCTTTTTTGCCTTGAGATGAGCAGCTATTTTGACTTTACCCCATTTATTGTACCTGTATTTATCCCTTGTAAATGCTTCACAATATCGTGTTTCATTGATAAAATTCTCTTTTTCGAGGTTGTTAAGTATCTTATCACAATCTTTCTCATTAAGCCCCCATGAAAGCAGCTTTACACGGATATCTTCCCTGCAGTACTCACGTTTTGAACAAAGCGTCATTGCTTTGGAAAGAGTATTTTTATATCTATCACTTTCAGTCATTTTAAGTCTTTATTCCTTTGACGATCCGGTTTTTCCCGTTAATATCCCTGATGACTTCGACAGATGAAAATCCTGATGACTTAAGAAGCTCTGTCATTTTTCTGTCCATTGCTTCATTTATCTCAAAGTAGATTTTCCCTCCATGTATCAGGTTTGTATCCGCCATCTTAAGAATTGCCTTGTAGTATAACAAGGGGTCAGAGTCGGGGACAAAAAGAGCATTTTGTGGTTCGAAATCAAGTACATTTTTTGCCATTTGTTCCTTTTCAGATTCCCTGATATAGGGTGGGTTGCTTACAATGATCCCTGCATTGACCTTTAAATTATGGTTGGGATTTAAGATATCGGCAACCAGGAATGTAACATTAACATCATTAAGTATGGCATTATCTTCAGAAGTTTTGACAGCTCCCTCGCAAATATCTATCCCTGTCACTCTCGTTCCGGGAAGGTTTACGGCCAGTGCTATTGATATACAACCCGATCCGCATCCGGCGTCAAGTATTTCGCCACTGCAGCCTTTGTTTTCTTTTATGATCAGGTCAACAAGTTCTTCAGTTTCCGGCCGGGGTATCATAACATCAGGATTTACCTTGATAACACAGTTGTAAAAACTTGTTTCCCCAAGAATATACTGAAGGGGTTTCCCTGTTTTAAGTTCATTGCAGATACTTATAATTTCATCAGCTTTCTTCCTTGAAACAGAGTCATCTGGTTGTATTAAAGAATGCAACCTTGAGACACCAAATACAGTCTTAATAATTATAGTGCTAAGGGCATTTATTTCCGGCTCAGGATAAATGGCAATGAGTTCCCTTATCATTAAAGGCTTGATATCTTTTATAGTTCTTATGATGTCGACCATAATTCAAAATTAGTACTTTCGGGGAAATGCATTGGGATAAAGACATAAGATTCATGAGAAGGTGTCTTGACCTTGCAGGCAAGGCAGAAGGAAGAACGTATCCAAATCCCATGGTGGGAGCAGTTATTGTGCATGATGATAAGATAATAGGAGAAGGTTATCATTTGGGGGCAGGGGAACCTCATGCCGAGGTTAATGCTGTAAATTCTGTAGTGAATAAAGAAACACTGAATTCGGCTACTTTATATGTTAATCTTGAACCCTGCTGCCATCATGGCAAAACGCCTCCCTGTACTGACCTGATCATCTCCAGTGGAATAAAAAAGGTAGTTATCGGGACTGTTGATACAAGTGAGAAGGTTAATGGCAAAGGAATTGCATTTCTTAAAGAGGCCGGCTGTAAAGTGATAACGGGTGTTCTGGCGGAAGAATGCAGATGGCTGAACCGTCGGTTTTTTACATTCATTGAAAAAAAGAGACCGTATATAATATTAAAATGGGCACAAAGTGCTGATGGTTATATTGATACACCAGGGGAGGGGGCTAATTCACAAAAACCTGTATGGATAACAGGCGTGCCTGAAAGGGTCCTGGTACACAGGTGGAGGGCTTCAGAACAGTCTATACTGGCTGGAGCCGGCACTGTAAGATCTGATGATCCGAGATTAAATGTAAGATACTGGACCGGAAAAGATCCATTGAGGATTATACTCTCGGGTTCAGGCTCGATAAGCAAAAATTCATCTATGTTTAAAACAAATGGCACAACTATTGTATTTACCAATAACATTGATGCTGATTTACCAAATGTCGAGAAAGTGAAATTAAATAGTAATCCAAACCCGGCATTTCAAATAACTGAATTCCTGTATAGTAAAGGTATTCAGTCACTTATTATTGAAGGCGGAACTGAGGCGATAAACATTTTTGTTACAGCAGGATTATGGGATGAGGCAAGGATATTTACAGGAATGCAGAATTTTAAATCCGGTGTAAAAGCCCCGGCAGTTAACGGCAAGAGATATTCTTCAACAACATTCAGTTTAAGTTACCTTGATATGATTCTGAATAGAAAGTGTTAAATACCAAAATGAGTTGATAATTAAAAGAAAAATATCTAATTTTGATAGTTTGTATAGTAACAATTTAGTTATAAAGTTATGAATAAAAGAATAATATTTCTGGCGACCTTGTTAGCAATTATTTCATTATGCATTTATGGGCAGAATGCGAGAAAGTTATACAAGGCAGGTGAAGAGTTTGTTGAAAACATGAAATATGAAGATGCTGTAACTCAGTTTACAAATGCTCTTGCCATTGAACCTTCAAACCCCACATATTATTATGCCAGGGGCGAAGCATACAAAGCGCTAAAGAAATATGAGGAAGCAAAAGCCGATTATGAAAAGGTTATTGTTTTTGATCCGAAAGAAGTTGATGCATTTATCGGCCTGGGAACAGTATGCAATAAAATGAACAATTTTGAAGAGGCGCTTAAACATCTGAACAGGGCATCAGGACTCGACAAGAGAAATAAAGAAGTCTATCCTGAGAAGGTCATAACTCTTCTGGGACTAAAGAGATATGACCAGGCCTTAAAAGTTTCAGATACTGCTGTGATAATAAAAGACACACCGGAAAATCTGTACTACAGGGGGATCATATATACCAGGCTGAATAATGATGTTATGGCAAGGAGAGAGTTTGAAAGGTCTATCTCGAAAGACAGGGGTTATCCTGAACCCAGGCTCGCTCTTGCCGAACTGCTTTTAAGAACCAATGATACCCAGGGGGCACTGGAACAGTGTAATGAGATGTTAAAACGTGACGACAGAAACACAGATGCTTACCTGATGAGAAGCAATGTATACATGAAAACACTTGAATATCCAAGTGCTATTAATGACATATCAAAAAATATCATGATAGATCCTGATAATCCTGATTTTTATCTGGCAAGGGGCAAGTGTTACCAGGAATTCAATCAGCATACGAATGCTATCCACGACTTCACGAAATACATTGCGATGAATCCTGATAATCCTGACGCATATTTTGCAAGGGCAAGGTCATATGAGGAAATAATGAACTATGAAGAATCAATGGAGGATTATACCAAGATCACTGTTCTTTCGGAATTTAACCAGGAAGCCCGTAAAATGCTGAAAGATGCCCAGGACAGGCTTTATGAGCTGAACAGGGAAACAGTTCCTCCCGAAATAGCCATTGTCAGCCCTGCACCGGCAAGCACCTCACTTGAGGTCAGGGGCGACAACGAAACAATGCTTATAACAGGGAAAATCACTGATAAAAGTAAAATTAAGTTATTCTCAATAAATGACGAACCTATTACTACCGTTGAGAAGGACGGGGCATATGAATTTCTGGCAAATATAGATATCGAAGGGGTTGAAGAGTTAACTCTTGTTGCATATGATGATTATGACAATGAAAAGTCAGTTACCTATTCACTGGTACGCACAGAGATCGATCCCCCCATTGTAAATATACTGGCCCCCTATGCATCCGATGACGGACAGATCTATCTCGACAGTAATGATCCTTCACTTTTCCTGCAGGGGAAAATAACGGATGACAGTAAGATCAAATCTGTATTTATCGACGGTGTAACTGCCAGTTATCCTGTTGATGAACTTAATCCGTCATTTACTGCAACCATCGACATAATGAATAAGAATAAGATAATTGTTGAAGCAGAGGATATCTATGGAAACAAAGAAACCGCTGAATTCAAGCTTAACAGGGAGGGTGCAGTAATTTCCCAATCAAACCCTATGGGTAAAACATGGGTTGTGTTTATAGAGAATTCAGACTATGCAACATTTGCAAGTCTCGATGGACCGCAGAAGGATGTTTCTACAATGACGAGAGCACTGGCAGGTTATGACATACATAATATTATTCACAAGAAGAACCTGACAAAAGCGGAAATGGAAAGGTTCTTTTCCATTGAGCTCAGGGATCTTATTAAGGCAAACCAGGTAAAATCGTTGCTTATATGGTATGCAGGTCATGGTAAATTTATTAATGATGTTGGCTATTGGATACCTGTTGATGCCCAACGTGATGATGAGTTTACTTATTTTAATCTCAATACACTCAGGGCTTCAATGGAAACCTACCTCACGTATCTTACACATACTCTTGTAATTACTGATGCGTGTGAATCCGGCCCCAGCTTTTACCAGGCAATGAGATCCGAACTGAAACAAAGAAGCTGTGATGATTGGCAGGCTACCCAGTTCAAATCATCACAGGTATTCTCTTCTGCAGGTTATGAACTGGCAGTTGATGACTCACAATTCACACGTACTTTCGCCGCAGCACTCCAGAATAACCCGAATGCCTGTTTACCTATCGAAGAGATAGTACAAAAAGTATCAGCGGCAGTAGCCAATAGTAACCAGCAAAAACCCAAATTCGGAAAAATAACCGGTTTGCAGGACGAAGATGGCACATTCTTCTTTATAGCCAGATAATACTGATGAAAATAAAATTTTGGTCTTACAAGATTAAGGTCATCAGGCAAATAAGCCTGATGATCTTATTTATAATCCTTTTCTCCACACATGCAGGGGCTCAGACCTATTTCTTTGAAAAGTATGGTGTGGAACAGGGTTTAAGCTCCTCGAAAGTATATACAGTACTACAGGACAGAAAGGATTGGATCTGGCTCGGAACCGAAAGTGGTGTTTCGAGATTTGACGGATCCAAATTCGAGAATTTCACCGCTGCAGATGGTTTAGCAGGAGGTGGAGTCTACAGTGTAGCTGAAGATACACTTGGAAGAATATGGTTCGGACACCTCAACGGGGGATTCAGCATGTATGACGGCATGAATTTCCGGAAAATGCAGTTTGATTCCATCTCTGTTTCAGGTGATGTTACAAGTATAAACCAGATAGGCGGTAACTTATGGATTACAACATTCAGTAACGGAGCTATACGTATTCCCTTCCCGGAACAAGGAGATACTTTGCTTACAGGAAAACAATACAGGGGTAAGGAAGGTCTCAGCGATCAGCTCTCTTCATCTTACATAGGAAGAGATGGAACATTCTATTGTGTTGATCCTAATCTCGGGATAAAAAAATATAATCCTGAAAAAGACCAGTTTGAAAATTTTACCCTGACCGGATTTCCAAGGTACTTTGCCGTTATTACAATTTATGAGGATTCCAGGGGAGACTTTTGGTTCGGAACATATAACGGAGGCCTTTACAGGTATATCGCATCACTCGACTCAATGAGGATATATGATTACAGGGATGGCCTTGCGAAGAACCATGTTTCATATGTTACAGAAGATTACAGGGGTAATATCTGGGTTGGAACCTATGGAGGAGGAATAACTGTATTCTCAGGAGAGGAATTGACAGTTTATGACAATTCAAACGGACTTGAAGCTGTTACGATACACTGCATGCTGGAGGATAATGAAAAAAATATGATCATCGCCGATCATTATACAGGAATAAGTATATATAAAGGTGATCATTTTGTAACATTTGACGATGAAAGGATCCTTCCGGATAAAGGAGTCAGAGCTGTGGAAGAGGATTACCTGGGAAGATACTGGTTTGGAACAAATGCAGGGATATCAGTCTATGATCCGGGGAAAAAAGCAGGTGAAAAGGTACAGATTTTTGATAATGCCAGGAATGCCATAGGCAATAAGATCAGATATATTGAATCGGACAATACAGGTAAGATATGGATTGGGACTGATGGGAACGGATTGTCATATTATGATATGAAAACAGGACAATTTTATTTTAATTCCTGGTTGAACAGCAGGCTTGATCCCTTCGGTATAATTTATGCACTCACAATTGATCAGCAGGACAGGGTGTGGATAGGATGCCAGGACAGGCTTGTTGTATGGGATGGCGAAGAAGAAAAGACATATACACAGGCATCAGGTTTGGCAGGCACATTCATAAAAACACTCTTTTGTGATGATGAGAATAATATATGGATTGGCTCTGAGAACAAGACCGGACTGACTAAGTATAATAGTACAACAGATGAATTTAAGATAATAAATATCAGTGAGGGATATGTTCCTGTAACCATATCGCAGACTACCGATTCAAAAATCTGGGTGGGTACAACAAGCGGACTTCTGTGTATTGAGAATGATTCAGTAGTCCATACTATTAATGAGAAGACAGGACTACTCTCAAATAATATAAAGCTGCTCCAGCCTGAAGGCGACAATTTCCTCTATATAGGTACAAATTACGGATTGAACAGGTATAATATGTCTGACAGTACAATTGCTACATTTACCCAAAGGAGTGGTTTTACTGGCATAGAGGCTTTGGAAAATGCCTCAATATCAGACAGTAAAGGCAATCTGTGGTTTGGAACGGCTAATGGTGTAATAAGATTGACACCATCAAAAATGCCTCCTGTTGACTCAAAACCTCTTACACATGTCAGCAGTATGGAGGTTAATTATATCCCGAGGGAAATGGAAGAAGAGCTGAAGCTGAATTACAAGGAAAAATCGCTGGTATTCAATTATTATAGTGTCAGCCTTACGGATCCTGAAGCTGTAAAATACAGGGTAATGCTTAAAGGTGCCGATCCTGACTGGAGGCCCCCGACAGACCAGACCATGGATTATTATCCCAACCTGGCTCCCGGGCATTATACTTTCAGGGTTATGGCTTCAAATAGCTATGGTTACTGGAATGAAGATCCTTTTGAATATGCCTTTACCATAAAGCCACCATTCTATAAGACCACATGGTTCATTATAACGTGTATAATACTGGCGGCTGCTGGTATAATAGCCTACATAAAGATTAGAGAGAGAAATCTTATAAGGGAAAAAAGGATACTTGAACAAAAGGTAGCAGAAAGAACTGCTGAAGTTGTTCAAAAAAGTATGATAATAGAAGAGAAAAACAGAGATATTACAGCCAGTATTAGATATGCCGAACGTATTCAGCGTGCTATGTTACCACGCGAAGATACATTCCGTGAGACGTTTATTCTTTATATGCCCAAGGATATTGTTAGCGGTGATTTTTACTGGATGTACGATAACGGGGATCTTGAGTTCATCGCAGCTGTTGATTGCACAGGCCATGGTGTCCCCGGAGCATTTATGTCGATAATAGGTCATAATTCACTCAATAAGATTGTACGTGAATACGGGATAATAAAACCCGGGGCTATTCTTGATCAGCTGAACGTTGAAGTTGTTAAAGCACTGATGCAAAGGAAAGAAGAGACAATTAATGATGGTATGGACCTTGCTCTGATAGCTTTTGACAGAAAAAAGTTTACCCTTGAATATGCCGGAGCCTATAATCCACTGTATCTTGTAAGGGATGGAGAGGTTATTACCTATAAAGCCGACAGGTTCCCCATTGGAATGTCATCGATAGAGGCAAAGAAGACATTTATGAACCAGGAGGTTGAAATTAAATCGGGTGATATGCTGTATATGTGCTCCGATGGTTATGCTGATCAGTTTGGTTCTTCTGAAGGGAAGAAATATAAGTCGGGGAATGTTAAAAGGCTTCTTGCTGAAATATATAATCTGCCGGTAGCAGAACAACGTATAAAACTTGAAACGGAGATTCTTGACTGGAAAGGAGATCTTCCTCAGGTTGACGATATTGTATTTATAGGAACAAGGATACCCTGATATCAGATTTTGGCAATTCTGCGCCATGCTTCATTAATCCTGTCTTTCCTGTTAAGTGCAATAATAACTTCTTCAGGTGTATTGGCAACTTCCCAAAGGCCTTTATGTTCCTTCCTTAGGAAATGTGTTTCAACCATATTATCGAGGAACTCAAAGAATGATTTGTAAAATCCCAGTGTGTTGAGAATAATTACCGGTCCGTCATAAAGGCTCAGTTGTTTAAGTGTTATTGCTTCAGTAAGTTCTTCAAGGGTTCCAACACCACCCGGAAGAGCCACAACAGCATCTGACATTGAAAACAATGTTTTCTTTCTTTCACCCATATCGGGTGTTACTATCATGCCTGTCAACCCATGATGCCCCCAACCCTCTTCTTTCATAAATAATGGTATTACACCGGTTATTTTCCCGCCTTCTTTTATAACAGCATCAGCAAACCTTCCCATAAGACCTATTCCACCACCTCCATATACAACATCCATTCCCGACTGTGCCAGAAGTGATCCCAGTCTTGAGGCAGCTGTCCCAAATTCGCTGTTTACCCTGCTGCTTGAAGAAGCAAATATACAGATAGTCATAATTGAAAAAAAATAGCCGTCATATACGGCTATCCTGAGAAGTAATATATATTATAATAAAGCACTAAGTTTCTTAATAAAATTGTCCTTAGGAACAGCACCCACCTGTTTGTCTGCAACCTTACCCTCCTTGAAGAAAAGTACTGTAGGGATATTCCTTATTCCATATCTGGCTGTTACCTGGGGACTATTATCAACATCACATTTTGTTACCACTACTTTGTCGGGGTATTGCCGGGATATCTCTTCCAGAATAGGGACAATCATTTTGCAGGGGGCACACCATTCTGCCCAGAAATCAACAACAACCGGTTTATCGGAATTAACTACAATTTCATCGAAGTTATTATCATCTACCTCTAATGCCATAGTATTATGTTTTATAAAAATGTTGTCCGTAAATATAGTTAATTAACTTTATATTCAATACCCGGATGATCGTCAAGGTAGGAGATAAGATCATTATTAAGTCTTACCCGGCTGCTTCTTGAAAACATTGGAAGTGATATTTTGTCTTCCTTATCCAGGAACAGAAATTTCAGTTCCGTTTCGCCCTTATTTTCTCTGATAAGATCTTTGAGCTCATTTATCATCTCCTCATTAAGGTTTTCGATATTTATCTTGAGTGTAACTGATTTTATTAGTTCGTCCTTAACGCTGGAGAGAAGGTTCATCTTTCTGATGCTGAATTCAAGCTGGTCATCGCGGTATCTTCTTTTCTGGACTCTCCCCTGGATAAGCAGATAATATCCTGTTGTGAGGAATTTACTGTTGTCGATATAGTCCTTATCGAATAATATAAATCTGAAGGAATCGGTGTAATCCTGAAGAATAAAGGAACCATAGGGTTTACCATTTTTGCCGGTTCCGTTTTTTGTATCGGTAACCATACCGGCAACGATGACTTCCCTGTCGAGATATTCCCTCAGATTTTGCAGCTCTGCCAGTGTTGTTGTTGTGAAAGTACTTATTTCAAGGCGGAAGTCATCGAGAGGGTGTGATGAAAGGTATATACCGATAACTTCTTTTTCGCGGTTTAGTTTTTCAAGTTTAGGCCAGTCGGGACATTCGACAGCTTCGGGTTTTATCATATCAAAACCGTCATTCTCACCGAAAAGGGTCTGCCGGCTGGCCATTTTAACTGATCTGGCATTATGTCCGTACCTTATAAGGCTTTCAATAAAGCTGGAACCTTTCTTGTCGAGGGCAAAATATTGTGATCTTGAGGTTCCTGTAAAGCAGTCGAAGGCACCGGCAACAGCCATAGCTTCGAGGGCTTTTTTGTTCAGCGAGTTAAGATTAACCCTTTCCACGAGATCATATATATCCTTAAAATGACCGTTCTTTTCTCTCTCTTCGATAAGCTGAAGAGCGGCATTTTCACCAACTCCTTTGATTGCACAGAGGCCAAAGCGTATATTGCCGTCTTTGTTAACAGTGAACTTTAAATAACTCTCATTGACATCGGGTCCGAGTACTTCCATTCCCATACGACGGGTTTCGTCCATGAATGTGGTGATCTTTTTTATGTCGTTGATATTACGGCTTAACACGGCAGCCATAAATTCAGCGGGGTAGTGGGCTTTCAGATATCCGGTCTGGTAGGCTATAAGGGCATAGCAGGTAGAATGGGATTTGTTAAAGGCATATTGTGCAAAAGCTTCCCAGTCGGTCCATATACGGGTTACTATATTTTCATTATACCCTCTTTTTTTACATCCTTCAAAGAATTTGATCCTCATTTCATCCATGATCGATCTCTTCTTCTTTCCCATAGCTTTTCTCAACGAATCTGCTTCTCCCTTGGTGAAACCTGCGAGTTCCTGTGAGAGGAGCATGACCTGTTCCTGATATACCGTAATGCCGTAAGAATCACTGAGATACTTCTCCATAGCCGGCACCATATAATCAATATTTTCACGGCCATGTTTCCTGCTAATAAACTTAGGAATATATTCCATGGGTCCGGGGCGATATAGAGCATTCATGGCAATAAGATCCTCGAACCTGTTGGGTTCAAGATCTCTCAGGTATCTTTTCATTCCTGTAGATTCGAACTGGAAGACACCTGTTGTTTCTCCATTGCTGAATAATTCAAAGGTCTTGCTGTCATCAAGGGGTATTGTATCTATGTTTATTTCAGTGCCTGTGGATTTCTTTACATTCTCAACGGCATCTCTTATTATTGAGAGGGTTTTCAATCCCAGAAAATCCATTTTCAGGAGTCCGACTGATTCGACATGGTTGCCGTCGTATTGTGTTACATAGAGATCTGTATCTTTTGCTGTACAGAGAGGTAAATAGTTATCGAGCGATTCTTTTCCGATTATTATTCCACAGGCATGTACTCCTGTTTGTCTTATAGAACCTTCGAGCACTTCAGCATATTTAAGTGTTGAGGCAATCAGTTTATTTGATGATTCTCTCTCTTTAGCCAGTTCAGGCACTTCATTATAGGCTTGTGAAAGAGTTACTCCCGGTCGTTCGGGAACCAGCTTTGCCAGTCTGTCGGCATCTGGCAGGGGAAGTCTCTGGACCCTTGCTACATCTCTTATTGCCATTTTTGCAGCCATTGAACCGAATGTGATAATATGGGCGACTTTATCATGTCCGTATTTGTCAACAACATACTTGAGGACAGATTCCCTTCCATCCTCGTCAAAATCGATGTCGATATCGGCCATAGAGATTCGGTCGAGGTTAAGAAACCTTTCGAACAGGAGCCGGTATTCAATAGGATCTATATCGGTTATTTTAAGGCAATATGCAACAGCAGAACCAGCGGCAGAGCCACGTCCCGGACCGACGGAAACACCCATTTCCCTGGCTGCCTTCATGAAATCCTGAACTATCAGGAAGTATCCGGGGAAGCCCATTTTGGCAATGGTCTCCAGTTCAAAATCGATACGTTCTGTCTGTTCTTTGGTAAGAGTACCCCACCTTTCTTTTGCTCCCTCATAGGTAAGCGACCTCAGAAATTCATTTTTGTCGGTATAACCCTCAGGCAACTCAAAATCAGGCATAATGAACTCATGATCAATCTTATACTTTTCTATTTTTGCCACGAGATCCGGAACATTATCGATAGCTTCAGGGATATCGCTGAAGATGGTCCTCATTTCTTCCTCGCTTTTGATATACTCCTGTTTTGTATATCTCAATCTGTCGGCATCATCGATAAACTTACCTGTATTTATACAAATCAGTCTGTCGTGTGCTTCAGCATCTTCAGCATTAATAAAATGTACATCATTTGTTGCTATAATTCTGACATTATATTTTGCAGAGAGTTTTTTCATAACCTCTATGACCTTCTGTTGATTTGGAAATACTGTTGTGTCAGCATCAGGATCATATGTTTCATGCCGCTGGATCTCGAGATAGAAATCATCACCGAAGATATCCAGGTAGCTTTGTAATGCCGCTTCAGCTCCTTCTATTGTTCCATTAAGGATTTCATCGGGTATCTCTCCGGCCAGACATGCTGAAGATGCTATTATTCCCTCATGGTATTTCGCCAGCAATTCCTTATCGACTCTTGGTTTATAATAGAAACCTTTTATCCAGGCCGTGGAAATAAGTTTTATAAGATTTTTATAACCGCTGATATCTTTTGCCAGCAGGATCAGGTGATCCCCTGAACGATCCTCCTTCTCAGTAACTTCTGTAAGAGATCTCCTGGCAACATAGATTTCACATCCTATAATCGGTTTGATTCCCTTTTTGGTGGCTATATTATGAAACTCTTTAACACCGAACATATTACCGTGGTCAGTAATTGCAAGAGAATCCATACCTAGTGATTTTACCTTATCGACAAGCAATGAAATCTTTGATGCTCCATCCAGTATAGAGTACTGGGTATGAACATGTAAATGTGAAAAACCAGCCATTAAAGGGACAAAATAATCAATTTGCTCAGGTCAAAAATAAGCAAAAAATGAGATAAAACAGGAGCATTTAATGTATTCACATGAAATAATCCGCAAATCATTTCATGTAATTCATAAACCCGTATTTGCAATCTGTTGATTGATGTAGTCAATAAAAGACCAGCTTGTTTAATTTCAGATTTTTAAAGTGACACAGTCATTTTATGGACAGTAAAAGGAATCTAAGCATTCCTCAGTAATTTATTATTAACCTAAACTATTAGCTATGAGAAAACTTCTCTTGATGTTTTTAGTTTTTTGCGGGTTTATGCTTTCAGCCTGGGCCCAACAAAGAACTATAACTGGTACCGTGATCTCTTCTGTTGAAGGAGAAGGGGCTATGCCGGGAGTATCTGTATCTGTTAAGGGGACCACTGTAGGTATCATTACGGATATAGACGGCAAATATACTCTTGCCGTTCCACAGGAAGCCACGACGCTTGTTTTTTCGTATATAGGTATGAAAAAACAGGAAATTGAGATTGGGGATCGGTCGGTAATAGACGTGATCATGGAACCTGATGTACTGGGACTGGATGAAGTTGTTGTTACAGCTTTGGGTATATCCAGGGAGAAAAAAGCCCTGGGATATGCAGTCCAGGATGTTGATAACGATGTAATAGAACGGACGGGTAATACCGATCTGGCAGGTGCAATGCAGGGCAAGATTGCCGGTATTGACATCAAGCCTTCCAGTGGTATGCCCGGCGCCTCATCACAGATTGTGATACGTGGTGCCCGCTCTTTTACAGGTAATAATACACCTCTATATATTGTAGATGGTATGCCTATTGCCTCAACGGCAGATATACAATCGGGAGCCGGTGGTGATTTTTCAACAGCCGGAAGCGGTGTAACAGGATCGGATATTTCGAACCGGGCCGTGGATATTAATCCTTCGGATATTGAAAGTATCAATATACTGAAAGGACAGGCAGCAGCTGCTCTTTATGGTATCCGTGCATCAAACGGTGTTGTGGTGATTACCACAAAAAGCGGCCGCTATAATCAGATCGGGAAACCTGTTGTCTCAATATCTCATACGAGTGCATTCTCACAGGTATCACGCAATCCTGAATACCAATCTACATACGCACAGGGGAACTACGGCGTATATGTTCCGAATAATTCATTATCGTGGGGACCAAAAATTGAAGATCTTCCGGATGATCCGACATATGGCGGAAATAATAACGGCTATCCGGGTGAGTTTTATGTTCCCCAGCTCGAAGAAGGCCAGGTTGAAGATGCATGGGTTACTCCCCAGGCATTCAATAACTGGGAGAGTTATTATAAGACCGGCTATTCAGTGACCAACAATGTAAATATAAGCCAGGCTATGGAGAGTGGTAATTTTGCACTTGGTCTGAGCCAGACCTCTCAAAGCGGTGTTGCTTTGTCAACAGGGATGAATCGCTGGAACGGTAAAGCCTCTGCAGAGAGGAAATTAGGCGATCACTTTGAGGTTGGTTTCAGCACTAATTTTTCAAAGACCGATATTGATAAAATCCCTTCAGCCAATGATGCAGCCCTGGCAGGTGTATTATCTGCTCCTGCAAGCTATAATCTGAAAGATTATCCATATAATGTTCCAGGGGATCCTTACGACCAGATATATTACAGGGGAGGGAGTTTTGATAATCCTTATTGGTCGGCTGAGCATACGGTATTTAATGAAAAAACCGACAGGTTCTTTGGTAACGGATATATTAACTACCTGGCAAACCTGAGTGAGAATATAAATCTGAAGGTACGTTACCAGATTGGTGCGGATTCGTATACTACCAATTTCCAGGATATATTCGAGTATGGTCACTCCGGGAATACCGGTATAATAGACAATTATGGAATTACATCTTTTAATGTAAATTCCCTTTTAACAGCTGATCTTAACTGGAGAATTACCAGCGACTTGAATTTCACTGCATTGTTAGGTAATGAGTTTGATCATGGAACTCAGAAAACTTATTCCGAGCATGGTGAGGATCTCAATTTCGGAGGCTGGACACATATAAGGAATGCCAATATTGTTACGGCAAATGAATCACAATACATGAATCGTACTGTAGGTTTTTTCGGAAGTGCATCCATCGGATATAGATCACTTGCCTTTCTTCAGGCCACAGGCCGAAATGACATTGTTTCTACAATGCCGACAAATAACAGGACATTCTTTTATCCGTCTGTCTCCTTCAGTTTTGTGGCATCAGAGTTAGATGTTGTCAAAAATCTTAACTGGCTGTCCTTTGCCAAACTAAGGGTTTCCTATGCCGAGGTAGGACAGGCAGGCTCATATTTAGATAATTATTATGACACACCTGACTATTCAGGTGGTTGGTGGACGGGTGCTCCGATACAATATCCAATCGACGGGATAAGTTCATATATCCCGAATAATGTTGAATATGATCCTAATCTGAGACCTCAGAATACAAAATCATATGAAATCGGGGCAGACCTGAAATTTCTACAGAACCGTCTGGGGATTGACTATACTTTCTCACGGCAAAATGTAGTGGACCAGATATTCTCTGTACCGCTTGCAGGTTCAACGGGTGTACGTGCATTATTAATGAACGGAGGCAAGGTACATACAATCAGTCACGAGGCTGTATTATATCTTACTCCAGTAGCTGTTGGCGATTTTCAGTGGGATATAAACGTTAATTTCTCAAAAATTGAAAATATGGTAGATGAATTAGCTGAGGGCGTAGAGAGTATCTTTCTGGGAGGCTTTACCACTCCCCAGGTCAGGGCAGGTATAGGTGCTACATTCCCGGTAATCTATGGAGTCTCATTTGTCCGGGACGATAATGGTAGCATAGTAGTTGAAGATAATCCGGCCTCAACGAATTATGGTTTCCCGTTAATTGGTGAACCTGATGTAATAGGAACGGTATCGCCCGATTTTATCCTGGGTGGCGGCACTACTTTAATGTATAAAGGACTGTCGCTGAATGCGTTATTTGAATGGAAGCAGGGTGGAGAGATGTATTCCGGCAGTAACGGATTACTCGATTTGTATGGTATGTCGGCAAGGACCGAAGACCGTGAATCAACCTTCATATACGACGGTGTAAAATCTGACGGTACACCGAATGATATAGTAAGAGGAGGACCAGCAGATCCGGGAGCACTACAGGATCTCTATGTAAATATACTATCGAATATTGATGAGTATTATATTCATGAAAATTCATTTGTGAAGCTTAGGGAACTCTCGCTTAAATACAGTCCTGAGAAAAAACTCTTTAACTCTGTTGACCTTGGTGTATCACTGTTTGCACGAAACATACTTGTGTGGACGGCTCTTCCGAACTTCGATCCTGAATCAAGTCAGGGTAACACTAACATGGGAGGATCGTTCGAACGGTTTACAATGCCCCAGGTTACAAGCTATGGTCTTACCTTCGATATAACTTTTTAATCTAAAATATCATGAAAAAAGTATTATATATATTATCTGTTGCAATCCTGGCCACAACAATCATGTCATGCTCGGAATCCATTATGGATGAGATCAATGAAAATATAAACGATCCGACAGATATGATATCAGGATTGATAATAACTGATGCTATGACAAACACTGCCTTCCATGTTGTTGGAGGTGATTTTAGTTTCTATGCATCTGTTTATATTGAACATAATGCCGGAACATGGAACCAGTTCTATAATGCTGATATCCGGTCTTCGCAACCGACAAGTTCCACGACTTATAATAATACATGGAATTCAGTCTATGCAAATCTCTATGCTTTGAAAAAAGTCAGGGAAAAATGTTCGGAAGGCGGATCAGAAGAGGGTAATTATCATACACTTGGTATTGCCCAGATACTTACGGCATATAATCTTGCAGCACTTACTGATGTGATGGGTGATGTACCATGGACCGAGGCGCTTCAACCCGGTGAAATATTTACACCGGTACTCGACAACCAGGAGAGTATTTATAATGACATCTTTAATTTTCTTGATGAGGCTATTGCCAATCTTGAAAAGGCAACGATTTATACTTCCCTGGGTAATCAGGATTTCTATTATGGCGGAGACACAGACCTCTGGATAAAATTTGCCTATGGTCTTAAAGCACGTTATACCATGCGTCTGTCATACAGAACCCCTGCCTATGCCGATGTTATCAGTTTTGCCAACCAGTCATTCACTTCAAGTGCTGAACAGGCTCAGTTCAATTACAATGGTGCTACATCCCTGAGTCCTTTTTACTGTATGTTCAGGGACAGGGATTATTACGGAGCAAGCCAGAGTCTGCATGACAAGCTGGTGGCAAGAAATGATCCGAGGGATAATGTTTTCTTTATACCTTACCCCAGTACAGGTACTGACCTTGTATTTGCTCCAAACGGAACTGCCAACCAAATTCAGGGGGCTTATTCCATATCTGCGCTGAGTACAATTACTGCTCCGACATATCTTCTGAGTTATCATGAGATTGAGTTCCTGAAAGCAGAAGCTTATGCACGTTTAAACAATTTGACTGATGCTCAAACTGCATTGGAAAATGGTATAACAGCTGCATTTCAGAAAGTAAATATTGGTTTAACAGCTACTGAAGCTGAAGACTATTTTGACAATGAAGTGTTGAGCAGATTTAATTCGGATCCTGTTGGAGAGATAATGAACCAGAAGTATATAGCTTTCTTTGAAGAGGAAGCTCTTGAAGCTTACAACGATTACAGGAGATTGAAAGCGATGGGTGATGATGTTATTACATTAGACAATCCCAAGAATAACACTCAGTTTCCTTTACGTTATACCTATGGATCTGAAGATGTTACTACAAATGTAAATGTACGTGATGCCTATGGAGACGGCAACTATGTTTATACTGAAAATGTATGGTGGGCAGGTGGAACCCGATAATCCATGGGTTAAATAATTTAACTTTTAAAATAATAAGGATATGAAAAGAATTAACATAGTTGGATTTATCTTCATACTGATGGTTTTTACCATCGGTTGTGAGGAACTTCCGGATCCGGCAGGTGAAAGAAATGTCGCAATAGTGCCGGATATTACGGATCTTAATCCCGGAGTATTTGATATCAATGATCTCGAGAATTCATATGTGAAGTTTACCGTAAGCCTTCCGGAAGGCACATCGGTTAGCAGTATTACATTGATATGTTCTTATAATAATGATCATTCAGATGTTGCAATAACCGAGATAACTACATTCCCGGCAGTACTGACTGTTACATCTGCGGAAGTAGCACAAAAAATGGGTATTTCATTGGATGATATAGAAAGAGGTGACATATTTGATTTTGAGTTGTTAATTACAACAGATGGACGTATAACACGCTCCACACCTCTGGCAATTCCTGTAGCATGTGTTTATAGTGTGAATATGGCAACAGGAAGCTATCATTCATTTTCTCCTGCCTATCCTGCCGGCTGGGAGACAGAAGGGGAGATTACGCTTACCGCTGATGATGATGATATTTATACTATTTACGTATCAGGACTCGAAGTACTCGATGGTAATGTTGAAGATCTTGGTCCGCTTGTAATGCATGTTGATCCGATCACATATGCTGTAACAGCTCCAAAGAAGGCATTAGCTTCTGATGTTTGGGGAGTTTATCACAATATAGCCTATGAAGGAACAGGTACTTTCAGCTCATGTGACGGAACATATAACATGAATTTCACAATTACTGTAGATGAAGGTTCTTTTGGGGCCTTCCCGTTTACTTTTACAAGAAACGATTAATTGAATACATGTTGCATAAAAGAAAGGCTGACAAGAAAAATGATCAGCCTTTCTTTTATATATAAATTAGTTCCAATCTCTTGTCCGGTAAATTTTTACTGTTATCTTTGCACCCACAATTTAAAACAGGTAAAATATTAAGCGTTAATTATTAATGGCAGTTAAAATCAGATTAGCCAGAAAAGGCCGTAAAAGGCTGGCCTATTACCACATAGTGGTAGCAGATAGCAGATCGCCACGGGATGGCAGATATATTGAAAAGATCGGAAAATACAATCCGCTCACTAACCCCGCTACTATCGAACTGGATTTCGACAAGGCTCTGGGTTGGCTGCAAAATGGCGCAATACCTACAGAAACTTGCAGAGCTATCCTTTCATATAAAGGAGTTCTGATTAAAAAACATCTTCTTGAAGGAGTACGAAAAGGTGCTTTTGATGAAGCTGAAGCCACAAAACGTTTTGATGAGTGGATGAAGAAGAATCAGGAAAAGATAGATGCGAAAAGGTCAGGACTCGAGAAATCTAAAGATGAAAGACTGGCGGCTATGATTGAAGCCGAGAAGAAAATTAATGAGGCACGTGCTGCTAAATTGGCCAAAAAGCAGGCCGAAATGGAAGCCAGGGCAGAAGCAGCAGCTAAGGGGGAAACACCAGCCGAAGAAACACCGGCCGAAGAAACACCGGCTCAAGAAACACCAGCTGCAGAAGAGACTGAAGAGATTCAGGCAGAAACAACCGAAGCCGAAACCGAAGAAGTAAAGAAAGAAACCATTGAGGAAGCAGCTGAGACTGAAACTTCATCAGAGACTGAGGTAAAGGAAGAAAACACCGATGAGGCAGCCGAAGTCGAAGCCGAAGCTGGAGGAGAAAAGGCTGATACTGAATCAAAAGAGGAAACAAAGGAAGAATCTGCCGATAAAGCAGCTGATGCTGAAGTGACAGAAGAAAAGACTGATACTGAATCAAAAGCTGAAACAAAGGAAGAAACTACCGATAAAGCAGCTGATACTGAAGTGACAGAAGAAAAAACTGAAACAAAAGAAGAAACCACCGATACTGAGCCTAAACCTGAAGGCGAATCTAAAGACGCCGATGTGAAGGATGATAAAAAAACCGTGGAATAATTTCGGTGGTGAGGATCAGTGATCCAATGATTTATCATACCGGTATATTACTTGGACGTATTAAAGGCATACATGGCCGTGAGGGAACTGTAGCTGTTAAGCTGGAAAAGAGCTTTACTGAAAAGATACCTGAAATGGAATGGGTTTTTCTGGAAATAGAAGGAAAACCGGTTCCTTTTTTTATTTCAGAATCAGAACATAAAGGCGGAGAAATCCTGAGAATACGCTTCGAAGATTATGATACATTCGAAAAAATAAGTGAATTCACAGGCTGTCGTGTATTTGAGGACAGTGGTGTAAGGCAGGCCGGGAAGACTGATAACCGGATAAATATTGTGGGCTACAGGGTAAGGCTGCAAGACGGCAGTCTGGCAGGTACCGTAACAGAATTGATCGAGAATCCGCAACAGTGGCTGATTAAAATTGAAACAGAAGAAGGGAAAGAATTACTCAGCCCTTTTCATGAAGACCTGATACTTGATATTGACGGAAAAAGCAAAACCATTTATATGGACCTTCCTGAAGGATTAACGGAGATTAACTGACCCCACCTCCCCGGGACCACTGCTGGCGAGGATTTGTAATCCTCGCATTCCATACATGCAACAATTCCTTTATTAATACGTCTTTATCTTAAATCATTTCAAACAAAAACAAATTATGATGAAAAGGGCAGCCCTATTATTAGTTATTTTTAGCCTTGTATATTCTGTTTCAGCAGGGCAGACAGTCAAGGAAACCAGGGATCTCGACGGGTTTACTTCAATCGGATTTGGAATTGCCGGTAACCTATATATAGAAATCGGCCCGCAATTCAGTGTTGTTCTTGAAGGCGACGAGGATGACCTTAGAGATGTCGATACTGATGTTATCGGCGGCAGACTTAGGATAAAACAGGAAAGATGGTTATTCAATTTCAGGGAGAAAGTAGAAGTATATATTACTATGCCTGAGCTGGAGGGTCTCAGTGTTTCTGGTTCCGGGAAAGCTGAAGTACTTGATGATATAAGGACTGAAGATCTCGATCTCAATGTTAGCGGCAGCGGTAATATAATTACTGCAGACCTGAATGTTGAGAATCTGGAATGCGGTATTTCGGGATCCGGAAACATAAAACCCGGAGGTGGAAGTACGGAAGATGCAGACGTATCGATAAGCGGTTCTGGTAACTTTGATGGCGAAAGGGTAAAAGCCGAAACAATGGAAGTAAGCGTATCAGGAAGTGGTAATTGCCGTTGTTATGTTACCGGATCTCTCGAAGCAAGAGTATCAGGAAGTGGTCATATCACTTATACCGGTGATCCGAGAATAGATGCAAGGGTTTCAGGTTCAGGCCGTGTGAGATCAGCAGACTGAATTATTCCCTTAAGATCTTAATAACACCATTATTATCTACTTTAATTATAGGAGAGGCAGATAATACTTGTTTGTCATTCTGACGATATTTGACTGTGTAATCAACGGCTTTGATTATTTCCTTATTTATTTCAGAGAAGTTTGAAGGGGTTGGTTGCCCGGTAATATTTGCCGATGTCGAAATAAGGGGTTTCCTGAATTGCCTGATAAGCTCCCTGCAGAATATATCATGGCATATCCGGATGCCTACTGATCCGTCATTGTTACAGATTCCATCCGCAAGATTAATTCCTTCCGGGTAAATTATTGTCAGAGGGGATGTGGATACGGAAATGAGGCTGGAAGCTGTTTCAGGTATGGTTTTAACATATCTTTCCAGCATCGATACATCATCGACAAGGATAATAAAACTTTTATTATCCGTATTTCTGTATTTTATTTGATTGATTTTTTGTAATGATACGGGATTTGTAGCATCACATCCCAGACCCCATATTGTGTCGGTAGGATAAAGAATGACACCACCATTTTTAATGACCTCAAGTGATCTCCTCAGGTCTTGTATAAAGTTCATTGTTTTGTAATGAGCTTTTCTTTGCTTCCATGTGGAGTTTCCTGAGTTTGGCATATTTGAGATAACTTGAATATGCCCCGGTTTTGCATATCACATATCCGTTTCTGCCATCGAGAAAACCCAGGCGTATAAAATATGTCTGGAAAAAACGCCATATCATATGTATAGCAGGAGTCAGGAACCATACTTTCCTGCCCTCTTTAAAATATTCATTAGCAGCAATTTCTGAATATTTTTCTATTTTCTCAGCAAGATCATCTTCGGAAGTACAGGGCCAGTGCAACAGATCTCCCTTAAGTTTGCTTATCTTACTGTCGTGGTTCATAATAAACTTTTCGTGTACATTTATTAAACCCCATTCTCCCTTACAGGCTTTGAAAAGACGTAGCTGCCTGTCGGGGTACCATGCTGAATGACGTATCCATTGTCCGCAATAATTGCTTAACCTGTTAAATTTGTAACCATCATATTTCAGATTGTGCTTAATTTCAAGCAACGATTTTTGAAGGTCTTCGCTAAGTGCTTCATCAGCGTCGAGTGATAAAATATATGGGTGTGATGCCAGAGAAACAGCGAAATTCTTCTGATCCATGAATCCTTTAAATTCATGCTTTACAAATTTGACATTGAATTTTTTGCAAATTTCTTCAGTGGAGTCTGTCGAGAACGAATCAACTACGATTATTTCATCTGCAACATCATCAAGAGATTGAAGACACTTTTCTATTAGTTTTTCTTCATTCATTGTGATGATTACAGCAGATATTTTGTGCATGACAGCAGGGATCAGTTTTTTTGCGGCATAAATATAGTAACTAAAGAAACAATTTTGTTATAAGGATTCGAAAAAAGTGATAAAAAAGACGAAATTTTTGATTAAATAATCAGAATATCAATATAATATATTTTAATATTTGTTCAATTTACAGGTTGATTAATTAATAAATTTTAAAAATCAACCTCATTTCAGAACTTTAAGTTCAATAAACTCATTCTTCTCTTCATTTCATTAATTACAGCTTTTTCCTTGTCAATTGAATCGGCTTCGAAGGTAACTGAGAACCTGATATATTTTCCTGCATCATCCCATGGTACGGTTGATATCAGGGATTCTCTGATGAGGAATTCGGAGAATTCTGATGCAGAATTGAATATTCTGCCATCGCCGGTTCCATAGGGAGCTTTGACGTAGCAATAGAATGATCCTTTAGGTTTATCAGCTTTAAATCCCACTTCATTCAGAGCTTTCACAAGCAAATCAAATCGTCTTGAATATTTTATAATTGTTTTTTCTGTTATTTTGGTATTATTCAATGCCTGTATTCCTGCTTTCTGAATAGCCCTGAATTGGCCGGAATCAGTATTATCCTTAACAGTGGCGTAAACATTGACAGCCTTGCTGTTTCCACAAATGAATCCCATTCTCCAGCCTGTCATATTAAATGCTTTTGATAATGAATGGACCTCAATTCCTACCTCCATGGCTCCCTCTGCTGAAAGAAAACTTAAGGGTTTATATCCATCATAGGTTAATGCACTATAGGCGGCATCATGGACGACCACGATATTATTTTTAAGAGCAAAATCAACAACCTTACTGAAAAATTCCTTTGTGGCAACAGCACCGGTAGGGTTATTGGGGTAATTTAAATAAAGCAGTTTGGATCTTTTAAGAATATCGGGTGGTATTGAATCGAGATCAGGCAGAAAATGATTTGTTTCCCACAGAGGGAGGTTAAATACTTTTCCGCCAAGGTATAGAGTATATGTTGCGGTCACAGGATAGCCCGGCACTGTAGTGAGTAAAATATCGCCCGGGTTGATAAAACATATGGCCAGCATGGCGAGTATTGGTTTAGATCCCACACCATGAATTATGTTTTCGGGGGTAATGGTTCCTGTAAGTCCGTATACCCTTTCCAGGTAATTGGCAGCAGCTTCCCTGAATTCGGGGATACCATTATCTGCATACCATCTGTTTTCAGGTTTACCAGCCTCCCCGGCCATGGTTTGTACCACAAGGTTATCTGCGGGCCAGTCAGGTTCTCCCACACCCATATCAATAAGGTCCATTTCGGGGTGGGCCTGTTTAGCGGCAGCCTTGGCTCTTTTTATCAGTTCAAATTTGTATATGGTGGTTGACCTGCCAAAGTTTATTCCACCCAGACGATCAGCTATTTTATCATCAATAAAGACACCCATATAGTCTTATTATTTATGGTAACTGGCAAATGTAATAAAAGAAACATGGAATGAATATATGTTTAACATCTAAAATATAATGCCCGAAAGAAGCTTATTCATTTTCATTCTTCAGAAAAGAGTTTTAAATTTGGATAAGATATGTCAGGAAAAGAAATTCATTAACAGGTTCATTAAACTTAAAATCATGAGCAAATACATTTATTTAACCTGTAACCCGGAAGCCCTTGTAGCTTCTATGCTGCCCCCGGAGGGATTCGGAATGTATCTTTCAACAGGTACAAAGAAACGAAACAAAGGCCAGACAATTTACTTCGAGGTTGATCTTGGTCAGATAGAGCATCTTGTTGATATTGAAAGCCTTAACAGGAGGTGTGTTGCAAAGGAGGATGGAAGTCCTAAAAGCTCTGTTTATCTCTCAGTTTACAGGGTTATGGAGATGGTCCCTTTATCTGCCTTTAAAAGTCTGTATCTTACAACCGATCATGGCTGTGTCCTTGAACTGAAAAAAGCTCCATATGATAAGAGTAAAGAGGTTCCGGGTGAACTTCACCTTTACCAGGAGTTATCGCCTGTTACTCCTCTTGTAGCAAGCGGACTTGCACCTTCAGCTTTTCTTAAAAGACTCACTGACGGGTCAACACCGATAGTACTTCCAAAGTTATTTTTTGTCGATCTTAAACTGGGAGAGCTGGCAACAAATCCTCTCTCAGGGTCAGCTGAACATCTGCCTTATCCGAATATCGGCCACTTGAGAGATTGTCTTGAAATACTTAAGGGTGAATATGAAAAACACATGAAAACTGTTCAACGTATTTTTTACGGTACACTTCTTTACAGAACAATTGAAACGGGCTTTTATGTCGGAGCAAAGGATGATATCGTGTTTTATCCTTATCCGAGCATGAAAGAACTTGAGGATATTAATTATGAATTTTTCCGTGGGATATAGTTGATAATCTCGCTCTGGCAAACGACACATTATTTAATATATTTTATCCCGGATGATTTTCAAGATTACCTTTTTGTTTGTATTAATAAAAAACTAATATAGTTTTGTATCCGTGAAAAATTCACATTATTTCTAATTTAAAAATAAATCAAATGATTAGTAGTATTTTTTGGATAGTCCCGGTTTCAGCACTGATTGCTTTGCTTTTTGCATGGATATTTTACAGGAGCATGAAGGCTCATGAAGAAGGGACTGACAGGATGAAAGAGATAGCAGCCTATGTCAGGGAAGGAGCTATGGCTTATATTAAAAGGCAATACTCTGTTGTTATTAAGGTCTTTATAATTCTCCTTGTTCTTCTGGCTATTCTGGCATATTTCGGGATACAGAATCCTTTTGTTCCTGTGGCCTTTCTTACAGGGGGATTTTTCTCCGGACTGTGTGGTTTACTGGGGATGAAGACAGCAACTTTTGCTTCCGCCAGGACAGCATGGGCTGCTTCAAAATCGCTTAATAGGGGACTTCAGGTTGCATTACGAAGTGGTGCAGTTATGGGTTTGGTTGTGGTAGGATTCGGACTTCTTGATGTTGCTCTCTGGTTCCTGATCCTCAACGGACTCGTATTTACTCCTGAGCATATGGATGTAGGATTGAATTTTTTAGGATTGACATTTGTGCATCCCGGTACTACTGAACATGAAAAACTTATAGAAATAACAGCTGTGATGCTTACTTTTGGAATGGGTGCATCTACACAGGCCCTTTTTGCCCGTGTTGGTGGTGGAATTTTCACGAAAGCAGCTGATGTGGGTGCTGATCTTGTCGGAAAGGTAGAGGCAGGGATTCCCGAGGATGATCCGCGTAATCCGGCTACAATAGCTGATAATGTTGGTGATAATGTAGGTGATGTTGCAGGTATGGGAGCTGACCTTTATGAATCATATGCAGGTTCGATACTTGCCACTGCTGCCCTTGGAGCTGCTTTACCGGCTATAACGGGTGATATGCAGATGAAGGCGGTAATTGCCCCCATGTTAGTATCAGCAATAGGTATTTTACTTTCCATCGCAGGTGTTTACATGGTACGGACAAAAGAATCTGCAACACCCAAGACACTTCTTCGAGCCCTGCTACTTGGTACAGGTGGCAGCTCGGCCATGATACTTGTAGTACTGGCAGTCCTGGCTTTTTTGGACTGGATCACATGGGGAGTTTTTGGTGCTGCGGTATCAGGCCTCCTGGCAGGAGTGATTATCGGCCAGTCGACAGAATATTATACTTCTGATGGCAATAAACCTACACAGGGAATTGCCAAACAGGCACAACAGGGCCCGGCAACTGTTATTATTGAAGGTATTGCCGTGGGGATGTTATCTACATGGGTTCCTGTTGTTACAATTGTAATTGGTATTATTGCAGCTTACGGATTCTCCGGAGGCTTCCAGAGCTTTGGGATGGGTGTTTACGGGATTGGATTTGCTGCCGTAGGAATGCTATCAACACTCGGAATTACACTGGCCACCGATGCCTTTGGTCCTATTGCAGATAATGCAGGCGGCAATGCAGAGATGGCAGAACTGCCAAAAGAGGTCAGGGAAAGAACAGATGCTCTTGACGGATTGGGTAATACTACAGCAGCCACAGGTAAAGGTTTTGCCATAGGCTCAGCTGCAATGACTGCCCTGGCACTGATGGCAGCCTATATGGAAGAGGTAAGATTATGGATTGGAAGATTGATAGATAAAGCACCGGAAGGTTACAAACAAATCGGCGATACACTTTTTTACAATAGCACACTTCCGGCTATCAGTGAAGGACAGGAAGCAGTTAATATTACAACTGCAAATATAAAAGACTTTACAGCTGCATATGATATAACTCTTTTTAACCCTATACTCCTTGGTGGTATTTTCATTGGAGCCATGATGGCTTTCCTGTTCAGCTCAATGAGCATGAAAGCAGTCGGCCGTGCCGCAGGTAAAATGGTTGAAGAAGTGAGACGACAGTTTCGTGAGATACCGGGAATTATGGAAGGGAAAGAAAAACCCGAATATGCAAAATGTGTTGAGATATCAACGAAAGGTGCACAGAGCGAGATGCTCGTTCCATCATTGATTGCAATAGCTGTTCCGCTGATTGTCGGTGTGTTGTTCGGTGTCCCGGGAGTTGTAGGTCTGCTTGCCGGGGGTCTGAGCACGGGATTTGTTCTTGCAAGTATGCTAAACAATGCAGGAGGAGCATGGGATAATGCGAAAAAATTCATCGAAAGAGGAAATTACGGAGGGAAGAAAAGTGAACCCCACAAAGCTTCGGTGGTAGGAGATACTGTTGGCGATCCTTTCAAGGATACATCAGGACCATCACTTAATATTCTTATTAAACTGATGTCGATGGTTTCTGTCGTACTGGCAGGTCTTACAGTGGCATTCAGTATATTCGGATAAAATATTACACTCACTTGTAATCCCCCTCTTTCGAAGTAATGAGGGGGATTTTTTGTACATTTGAAAAAAGCTGTATATATGGTCCTTCCAGGATTATCTGATATCACCTCAGCACATGACCGTATAAAACCATTTATACACAGAACACCTGTACTTACTTCTCAACAACTGAACAGGATCTTCGGATGTGAAATGTTCTTCAAATGTGAGAATTTTCAGAAAGCAGGGGCATTTAAATTCAGGGGAGCTTCAAATGCCGTACTCCAATTAACAGAAGAACAGAAAAAGAAAGGTGTCGTGACACATTCATCAGGCAACCATGCCGCAGCACTATCACTTGCTGCATCGATGAATGGAATAAAAGCCCGTATTGTCATGCCTGAAACAGCTCCTGAAGTAAAAGTGAATGCTGTAAAAGGATATGGCGCGGAAATCACTTTTTGCAAACCGACACTTCAATCAAGGGAAGATACTGCAAAGAAGATAATGGAAAAAACAGGAGCTGTGATGATACATCCCTATGACAATTTCAATGTCATTTGCGGCCAGGGTACTGCTGCCCTGGAGTTAATTGAGGAAATACCTGACATGGATATTGTCATTGCTCCGATAGGGGGAGGAGGCCTGATGAGTGGTACCTCAACAACAATAAAAAATACCAGTAAAGGAATCAAGGTAATAGGTGCTGAGCCTCTTAATGCAAATGATGCCTGGAAATCTTTTACCTCGGGAAATCTTACACCTTCTGTTAATCCGGAAACTGTGGCAGACGGATTGTTGACATCCCTGAGCGAACTGACCTTCACTATTATCAGGAAGAATGTTGATGAGATATTTACTGTGAACGAGAATACCATACTAGAATGTTTGATTCTGGTGTGGGAGAGGATGAAAATAATTATTGAACCATCTTCAGCGACAGTACTTGCTGTTATCAGGGAAAATCCGGATTATTTCAGGGGTAAAAGGGCCGGTCTGATAATAAGCGGCGGAAATGTGGATTTCAGGAAATTACCATTCTAATTCCTTATCCTGAACCAGGCTGCGACAGGATAATGATCAGAATATCTTATTTTGAAGATTTCAAAATAGGTGCTCTCAAAGGTGTTATCATACAGGATGTAGTCTATCCTGTTTGCAGGGTAATTACCCTTGTATGTGAATCCGGCTCCATATCCTGAATTGACAAAAGCATCATTTAATCCTTTACGTATTTTCCTGTAAGAAAATGAAACGGGAGTATCGTTGAAGTCACCAACAACGATTACAGGATATTGAGAGAGATTGATCTGTGCTTTTAACGATTGGGCCTGGACAGCTCTTATTTCAAATCCTTTTCTAAGACTCACGGAAAGATTTTTTACTTCATCAAAAGCCTCATTTTCACTTTGTGAGGTTATCTCTTCAAGAAATGTCCGCTCCATCCTTCTCAGCCTGTATGATTGCAGCTGGTTGTTAAAGATCCTGAATGTATCCTTGCCGATTAATATGTCGGAGAATATAGAAAGACTCGACGATCCCGGGTGTATGATCTCACCCTTTCTGATTATCGGAAACTTACTATAGGTTATGATACCGTAATACTTATCCTTGCCACTGCCCAGGACTTTCATATGTGAATAGTATTTTTCACCAATGATACTTTTTATCATTGAATCTTTCCGGGCCGGTATACCATCGATATAAAATTCCTGAAGGCAGAAAATATCAGGATTCTGTTCTTTGATAAAATCAATCACCTGTTTTTCTGAATTTGGATTGTCCTCTTCATAAACATTAAAAAGTCGCAGATTATAACTCAATACCTTAAAAGTACCATTTGTATCACCTGAGGGTTTCCCTAACCTGAGGTAATTTGACAGGTGTGTAAATCCAAGAGCAATGATAATAACAGAAATGAAAGCTTCATATTTCAACAATGCTATCCATGTGATTACCAGGACAATATTAACGAGAAGCAGGTAGGGATAGGCAAGGCCGAAAAAGGCAGGTATTATGAAGGTATCAGGATCAATATGTACGGCCAGGTATGATAGAAGTAATGCAAATCCGAAGATCAGATTTATAACAAGTAACAAATTATATAGGATTTTTTTCAAGTGACAATATTATGCAAAGCTAAAATAGCTCAAATCATTTTAAAGAAATAACTCAGTATTGTGAAATTTTGACAAGCATAAGGAAAGATTATATAAAACCTGTATTTTCTGTGATCAGTTTTTTTTCTGGCTCTCTTTGAACAGTAGATCTTTTTCCTCTTTTGTAAGGCTGTCGTATCCTCCTTTTGAAATTTTGTCAAGGATCAGGTTAATACGTTCCTGGTGTTCAGCTTTCCTTTTATTATACTCATAATCTGTAACAGGTTTCTTATATTTTACTTTGAGTTTAGGACGGGGTTTAAAGAGTGTGGCAAAGAAATCGATTATCCTGTTGAATCCTCTTCCTATATCCCTGCCCCTTCTTAAATTCATCGTATAAAGCCAGCCGAGGAGGGCGCCTCCCATATGAGCCAGCTTGCCTCCCGAATTAACTGAGAAATCCATTACCGTAGTGAGTGCAAATATTCCAAGTGCGATATATTTTATTTTCACCCTTCCGATAAGAAAAAGACTAACAGTATAATCCGGCACATAAGCCGCAATAGCTATTACCACTGCCATTACAGAAGCTGATGCTCCGATGGCAACGGATTCATTTACAATATCTTTAAATGCGGGGAATATATTGAATGAAAGTATGTATACAATAGCACCACTTAAACCTCCCAGAATATATACAGCGACCAGCTTCCTCTGGTCGAGATATTCAAGAAAGATCCTGCCAAACCAGTAAAACCACAACATATTGAACAGAATATGCCAAATATCTCTATGGGTAAACATATATGTTATTATTGTCCATGGTTTTACCAATAAAGCATTGAGGGATGCGGGTACTGATAAAAGCTTAAGTGTAATTTCAGGAATAGCAGGATTACTTATAAGGAATCCTACAATTGCGGTAATTGCAAGGATCAGGAAGATGCCGATATTTATGTAGATAAGTAAGGTAAGATTACTCCCTGTGCTGAATGTTTTTTTGATATTATCCCAGATTCCCATCAATAGAGTGTGTTTGTTGTTTTCCGCCAGTATCTGATAAGGATATATCCAAAAAGCATACCACCGAGATGTGCGGCATGAGCAATATTACTTCCCGGTTGTGTGAATGCAAGGTATAGTTCAATAGCTCCGTAAGCCAGCACAAAATATTTTGCTTTTATAGGTATTGGAGGGAAGAGAAGCATTAACTGGGTATTTGGAAATAGTATTCCGAAGGCGAGAAGAATGCCAAAGACTGCCCCTGATGCCCCAACTGTTGGCGTATTGAGCAGTAACTGCAAGTCCTGCATTGTATTATTGGTATAGACCTTACCCTCCCGAAGTAAGTCAGCACCTTCATCCAGGACTATCTGAAGCTGTTCAGGACTTATTATTTTCATGATCTTGGCATACTCAAAGGCTATTACAGTTTCATGAACGAGAGCTGCACCCAGTCCGCATACCATATAATAGATCAGAAAACGTTTTGAACCCCATACATTTTCAAGTACCTGTCCGAAAATGAAGAGTGCATACATATTGAAAAAGAGATGCCAGATACCTGCATGCATGAACATATGGGTAAGTATCTGTACGGGTTTGAAGCTTTCTGATTTCGGGAAGTAAAGTCCCAGTATACTATTCAGGTCAACGCCAAATACACTGCTTACTGCATAATAGGCCAATAGCAGCAACACATTGACCATTATTATGTTCTTTACAACCGGGGGTAACCCGAAAAATCCTCTTCCTCTTCCGTTCATCTGTGTGTTTTACGCTTGTGTATTATTATATAATCCGCCCAAAACTAATATTTCTAAAATTATCATACAAATAAACCCCTTCTTCATGACAATGTATTAACAGATATTTACAGTGCCTGCTATTTGAATCTCTTATCAAGGTCTTCAAGTGTAATAATTATTATCACAGGTTTTCCTCTGGGGGAATAATTCGGGGATGAACATGCAAACAGATTGTCGAACAGGTCTTCCATTTCTTCGGCTGAGAAGGTTTTCCCGTATGGAATTGCTGAAGCTCCAGCCATGGCTGAAGCCAGTTTTTCCTTTGCTCCGGTTGAAGGATCATCCTGTGTACTCCGGAATTCTTCAATAAGTATCTTAAGTGTTTCCACAGGGTCGGAGGATGCAGAAATTGATGGTCGGCCCTTAATTGATATTTTGTTTTTGCCTTTAAAAACTATTGTAAATCCCAGAATACCTAAATCCTCCCCGATTTCTTTCAGCGTGACTATGTCAGCCGGATTCAATTCAAGATCAACAGGGAAGAGTTCAGTCTGGCTTACTGACCTGTTTTTACTTAAACAGTCAAGGTACTTTTCATAGAGGATCCTTTCATGTGCTCTTTTCTGATCGATAAGCATTAAACCCGACTTTACCGGGCAAACGATATATTTATTTTTTATCTGAAAGAATTTCCTTTCAGCTTGTGTTATTCTTTCTGTTTGTTCAGGAATAGCATTTCCTTTTTCTATTCCGGAATATAGCTCACGCCAGTTTTTAACATTCTCTTTCTCGAATCTTTCGATAAGATCATGTTTGCGTGAGGGTGTGAATTCGGAATCAAAGGGATTATAATCAGGGTTTATTTCGATATCAGGCGGTTTTAGGGTTGAGTCAGTTTTTTTTCTTACAGGTATATCCACCAATCCTTCATTTTCGAAATCGAGTGAAGGTACTATATTGAAACGACCCAGTGCTTCACGTACTGCTGCCCTTAGAATCTGCCATATAGATCTTTCATCCTCAAACTTGATTTCAGTTTTTGTAGGATGAATATTTATATCAATGGTTGTCGGGTCGGCTTCCATGAAAATGAAATATGTTGGAATAGTATCAGGGGGAAGTATATTGCTATAAGCTTCAATAACAGCTTTATGTAAATAAGGGTGTTTCATAAAGCGCCTGTTGACGAAAAAAAATTGTTCTCCATATGTACGCCGGGCACTCTCCGGCTTACCTATGTAACCTCTTATTGAAACAAGACTGGTATCCGTTTCAAGGGTTATGAGATTCTGGTTTATCTGTTTACCGAAAACACCTGTAATACGTTGCCTGAAATTTCCGGGTACGAGGTTATATACTTCGTTGTCGTTATGATAAAGATGAAACCTCAGCTCAGGATGTGCGATGGCAACTTTCTGAAATTCATTGATTATATGCCGGAATTCGGTCATATCCGATTTAAGGAATTTCCTTCTTGCCGGGATATTGTAAAACAGGTTTTTCACCGAGAAGCCTGATCCCTCAGGGCAGCTGCACGGTTCCTGTGATTCAACCTTTGAGCCATTAATAATTATTGCAGTACCGGTTTCTGACTCTTTCTTACGGGTTTTCAGCTCCACCATCGATACAGCAGCTATTGAAGCCAGTGCCTCACCCCTGAACCCCTTGGTATTGATAGCGAAAAGATCTTTTGCAGATGAGATCTTTGATGTTGCATGACGTTCGAACGAGAGCCTGGCATCAGTCTCCGACATTCCGCAACCATCATCAGTGACCTGTATCAATGTCTTTCCCGAATCTTTTATGATTACACTGATCCTTGTGCTGCCTGAATCAACAGCATTTTCCATAAGTTCCTTGACAACTGATGCGGGTCTCTGAATTACTTCACCGGCAGCAATCTGATTAGCAACAGAGTCGGGTAAAAGTTTAATTAAATCGGGCATTTGACAAACAGGTAAACTTAAGCAGCAAATATATGAATAATTGCCGTATGACACTTCCGGGATCAATTCAATGGAACTTAATTGTCAATTTGTAAATGAGTTGATTATCTTTGAGTAAAATTCACCTGTGATGAAAAAGCTGATATTTTATTTTCTGGTCATATTCTTATTCATTATTACCGGCTGTTCAGGCAAAAGGGGCAGGGATGACATAAAGGTGATGACCCTGAATATCAGATATGATAATCCGGGCGACAGTATTAATGCCTGGCCTAACAGGGCGTCATTGGTTTGTGATTTTATCAGGGATGAAGAACCGGATCTGCTGGGAATGCAGGAGGTGCTTATACATCAATATGATATGCTTGATTCAGTTCTGGCCGACTATAATTCTATAGGTATAGGACGTAATGACGGAGCAAAATCCGGAGAGATGAACCCGGTATTCTTCAGAAAAGAGCGTTTCGACCTGGTAAGAACAATCACTTTCTGGCTTTCCGAAACACCTGAAGAACCGGGTTCTCAGGCCTGGGGTGCAAATCTGCCACGTATAGTCACATGGGTAGAACTGGTTGATAAAAATACCAGTGAACATCTGTTTTTCTTTAATACTCATTTTGCACATGATTCTGATTCAGCAAGAAAAATGAGTTCAAGGTTATTGCTAAATAAAGTTGACACTATTGCTTCAGGATTTCCTTTTATTATAACAGGAGATTTTAATATGTTTCCTACCAGCGAGGGATATGCAATACTAACCGGTCCAGCCGAAAGTGTGCCATTGATTCAGGATACTTATGAGGTTTCGGACAAAAGGCCCTATGGCCCTGAGTACACGTATAACGGATTCAGTGATACGGGTGGTCCCGGGAGGATAGACTATATTTTTGTAAAAGAGGGAATGAAAGTTATTGATCACCGGACTACTATAAAAAAGGAACATGGAATATATATTTCCGATCACTGGCCCGTGGAGGCTGTGGTGAGATTATACTGAATAACAATTATCATTTAAGCTTATCGATAAACTCAGTTATCCCATATTCATTCCTGGCAATATCAGTAATAAGCCAGCCTGAATTCAGTTCATTCCGGTTGAATTCCTTTACTTTCAGATACCATCCCGGAATGTCGGTAATATGATAAATCACCTCTTCGATGTATTCATATTTTATTATACCGGCTTTTATAAAATAGAAAAATAAAGTAAGAAAATCAGGATCATAATCTTTAGATGCATAATAGTTGAGATGATCAGTATCTTCGAGGGCTCTTCTGAGGTTTATGAAATCTGTTTCGTTGCTTGAGGGCGCGATAAAACGAACCATTGAAGTATCAGTCTTAAAGATATTAAGTATGTCTCCTTTTGCATCTTTCAGTACCCACTTTACAGAATTATTACCGGAGGTCTCCTGGACAAGGAATAGTCTGATTCTTTGTGGTTCTCCATTATATATCACACGGGCTGAAGCTTCAGCAATTATTCCGGGGGAATATTTATCGAGTAAGATATTATTACTGACTACATGTTCAGTAAATACTTCTTTCAGTTTAACATAGGTATCGGAGTACTCATCTCCGGAAAGCCTTATACGCGGATCTTCAAGGTCAAAAAGCAGAGGTATCATTCTTTCCCGGGGCATTTTTACCCTGAAGGCTGAATCGGCGGGATTACCGTTGAAATCGCTTTTATGATTAAACCTGTCGACAAATTCATTGAACTGTTTAATCCTGGCAATAAATATATTTTCACGATCCCTTTGAGGATCGGTAAGATTCTGTGAAAAAAGAGAATAGTTGATGAGATATAACAAAATGACCGGTACAATATACCGCCATGCACTTTTCCCGGGCATTAAGAGTGCGGACATCAGGAAACGGATGTTTTTGTTTCTGTGGCTTTGATATCGCCAAGGAATATTTTCCAGCGTTTTTCCTGGAAGAATTTATCTTCAACAATATCAATAATTATTTCGATCTCTTTTTTAGTGATATCGGTATAAATGATATCATCGTTACTGAAGCCTGTAAACTCCTGTATTATTGTGGCTGTTGAGTAATATTTTCCATCGGGCCCTTTTGTAAACTCACGTATATAGGCTATATCGTAATATTTGATAATTACCCTGGTATATGGCAGTGATTTGAGACGGGCCAGATATTTTTCCATTGGCCTGCCGACTTTATGTACTGATCCATCGGGAAGAATTGTGGTAACTTCCATTTCGGCACCTTTATAAAAGAGTTTCAGGGCCTCTTGTTCAGCCATATTGCGTTTTTCAGGAGGTTCGTCTTTGCTCCCGATCGTAATAACATACTGCTCGAATTCCTTTACTTTTTGTTCGGTTTGTTCCTTGAATAATTCAATATCGGCAGCACTAAGATTGATTTCGTCGGTGATCTTTGCCTGTTTGCTTGTAACTGCAGTTTTTGTCTCCTGTCCTGCAGAACAAAGACTTACAGACAAAATAAATCCTGTTATTAATAGTTTTTTGAACATTTGATTCGCTGGTTTATTATTCTACTACAATTTGTATGCTAAACTAACTCTTAATCCGAAGTTTTTAATTTTTGTCGGTTTATAATTATGTGAATTACCAAAGATATCAAAATAATTTCCATTAGCGTTACAGATATCTGTCAGGCCCAAAGTTACCTCAGGACCAATTGTTATAGAGGAATAATATCCGAGTGGGATATTAATACCTGCAGATGCATAGAATGCAAGGTTGAAATCTTTAACTGTCATTGTATTTGTCTCATTAATGGATTCCCTGCTGTAGAAGCCCAATTCTTCGAGATCAAGAATCTGAAGGACAGAAGGGTTATCAGGGTAATACCCTGTGAATATATAGTCTCCTGTACATTTATAAGTTGCCTTAAGCGGAATTGATATTTTAACCCCGCTTTCTGCGAAAAAGCCCAGTTTGCCGGGTCTTCCGCTTGTATAATTAGCCAATAACGGGATAGTTAAATAGTTTATTTTTACCAATGAATCATATTCAGCTACGATTCTTTTATAATATAAATCATCATTTACGTCGGCAGTCAATATATTATTTCCGAATTCACCGTTCAGGCTGAATTTTCCGGAATATGTATTGAACTCTATGCCGGTTCTTACAGCCAGGTTATCATTGAAGTAGTAACTTATGCCCAGTGCTGTTATATAACCTGACAGTGGTGACGTATCCCAGGAAACAGAATCCCTTGGTATAGTGAGGGATTTTATGTTTTCATCATCGATACTTGTAAGTCCGAATGAGCCAATAAGTGAAACCGCAAAGCCTTTCCTTGTAACAGGCTTGATCACAATCTGGGGAAGCTCAGCAGGACCTGTTTCAGGAGTAGCTTCATAGTAATCGGCTGCAGCTATGTCAATACTACCTATATGAAAATCAGTAAATGTTCTGCCAGCTACAGTAAAATTTATTTTAAATACCAATGGGAACATTTCACTAAAAACATCTCTACCCTTATAATTGCCTGAAAAGTTCTTATCAGCGTCAACATATGTATATAGATAACTGCCATCTTCCGATTTCATCACTTTTCCAAACTTCGCGGAGTCTGCATTAACTGACAGGTTATTAATACCATTTGGGTAATCAGCTACAAAAGATGAAAGATAGTTTTCAATCGAAATGAGGTTGGTTTCAGGTTCTGGTGAAATATCATTGTATACTCTCGTATTTACCTCAGGGAAAAGATTCATGAAGCTTTCCTTAAAGAATTCCTTGTCTTCTGCTGCTTCCTGGGGATCACCAATAAGAGATAAAAAATTTGAATAATCCTGGAGTATTGCTCTAATAGAAGCCTGGATCTTTGCCAAATCCTCCTCATTAATATCTTCAGCATCAACTTCTCTGAGTGCCTGGGTATAATCTATCATAAATTCTGATGTTGCACTTCTTATACCCACTATCTTGAAATTACTGAATGCCCTGTTCTGGGCTTTGAAAGCTATCCTGAATGTCAGTTCTTCTTTACTATTATTATATAAGCGGTTAAAATAATTACCGTTAGTTGTTTTTGTGACCAAAATGTCAATTGAATAAATATTATTCTCATGAGACATAATATCACTTACCCTGGCATTATCAAGATCAAGATTAACAGTAATACCATCAGGATACCAAAGCAAAATGTTATGTGAATATGATTCAGCCTCGTAAAAATCACTAAACTCATCGGTAGGATCTAGATCATTGTAAATAATTACCTGTCTGTTTACAAAAAGCTCAAGAAAGCCTTCAGAGCTGCTTTGTGCTCTTTCGATATCACTCACAACATTTATCCCGATCTGATTTATTAATCTTTGATAATCCTCCAGAACTTTTACTGCGTTAGTATAAATTATCGATTTATCCTTATCTGAGAATTCATCCTGGCCTTTTACCCCGGGGATAAGAATAATTATTAAAAGCAGAGTAATAAATAATGATCGTAACATTTTTCAATTATAAAGTTAAACAAATCTTTTTCATACTTTATAAATATCATTTATTCCAGAATAATTTTTCTTGTGGCAATATATTTATCGATCTGCAGATTAATAATATAGAGCCCTTCTGCCTGGCTGCTAAGGTCAACAATGAATTGGAAATGTTCAGTTCCCTTTCTGATCCTGTCGCTTATTACTTCCCTGCCTGTTTGTGTAATTATTGAGATATACATGTCACCGAACAGATGGTTTTCCATCTCAATAGTAATCAAGCCCGAAGTAGGATTGGGATAGATTCTCATATCTGCAAAGGGATCGATATCTTCAATTCCCGTATAACCTGTGGGTATTCCAACGGAATCACTTCTTGTATAGCATACATCATTATCAGAGATGCTTACATAATACATACCATACTTCCTGTTTGCTACGTAAATATACTGTGTGGCTCCACTAATTTTATTGCCATTGCAATACCATTCGTAATGGGCAGCACTGTCATTACTGCAAGCGAGGTAATACACAACAGGGCCCCTGGAATATATATCCGGTTTCGGCAGTGCATCTGCGATGGTAATTGATTTTTGTGTTGAATCCTTGCATCCGTCAGAAGTTGTGGCAGATAGGGTAATTGTATAAGTACCGGAATTAAGATAATCATGAGATCCCGGATTCCTGGCATCCGATTCTCTCGCATCACCAAAATTCCAGTGCCATCCTGTTATATCAAGTCCTGCTGTATTTGTAAGATTTTCAATTATTGTCTCTTCTCCCTCACAAATACCATCAGCTGTAAAATCAGGTGTTGGGACGGGGTATACGTGTACCTGTTTTGTTAAGGTATCTGCATCATTTGCTGAAGCAACTATCAGAGTTACAGTGTGAGTTCCTGAAGCACTATAGGTATGTGTCGGGTCTGATAAATCTGATGAAGTACCGTCACCAAAATCCCATGAATATGATTCGATAGGGTCTTTATAGCTTGTTGAATTATTAGTGAACTGTGTGCTTAATCCTTTACACACAGTATCGGCTTCAAAGAAAGCCTGTACGTTTTTGGCGTCAAGTATAGGACCGGTAGCCCATTTACCTCCCCTATAACCCTGGTCAACAGCCTGGACTTTCCAGTTATATTTGCCAGGGATAAGATTCCGTATCAGATATGTTGTATCCATTTGCGTATTACCCATTGATACAACACGTCGGTCACCGGAGACTGTATCTGACAGTGATGAAACAGCAAATAATCCACCTCCTACGGGTTGCAGATTCAGATTATATGTCATTCCTTTAGGTGGTGTTTCATCATCCCTTACAGGCGACCAGGATAGTTTTATTCCTTCAGGAAGACGAACAGCTGTCAGATTTTCTGGTCTGGAAGGTTTTTGGTTTCTTGAATAATCCCCTGCTTTCATTATCGCGTTATTCCTGTAAATCTTTGTGACAATTGTTGAACCGCTGCTTTGACCGGTTATTATTATATCCATGTCTCCGTCATTATCATAATCACCCCAGGCAACTGAACTGTAACCAACTCCTGTCAATGTAAAATCAGTAACTTCACTGAATGTATTACCGTTATTATTTCTGTATATTTTGGTTACATATCCTCCTCCTGTCTGACGTCCTGACAACAAAATATCCATGTATCCGTCGTTATCATAATCACCCCATGCAGTTGAACCATTTGCCACACCAACAAGATTTATTTGAGACTGGTTTGAGAATGTATTACTGCCATCATTACGATATATCCTCGAGATATACTGATCTGTTTCTTCACTGCTATATCCTGTGAGGAGAATATCCAGATCCCCGTCATTATCATAGTCACCCCATGCTACTGAACTATTCATTACACCTGGCAGGGTAATATCTGTCTGCTCGGTAAGGGTATCATTGTTGTTCATATATATGTATGATACAGATTCCTGGGTGCCGTATACATTATTACCTGTATGTAATATATCCATGTCACCGTCATTATCGTAATCGCCCCATGCAGAAGATCCTTTTGATACTTTTGCCAGGTTCAGATCAACCTCTTCAGTAAATGTATTGTTACCATTGTTCTTATATATTTTTGAAATAAGGTTTGAACCGGCACCCTGCCCGGTCAGCAGGATATCAAGATAACCATCTCTGTTGAAATCATTCCATGAAGCAGAGGTATAACTTGCTCCGATCAGGCTGATTCCAATCTGTTCAGAGAAAGTATTATTACCATTATTCCTGTATATTTTTGACACGGGGAAGGAACCACCTGTCATACCTGTTAAAAGAATATCAAGATCACCGTCGTTATCATAATCCCCGTACGTTACCGTCCCGTTCTGAACGCCAAAGAGATTAATACCTGTTTGTTCAGTGAATGAATTATTCCCGTTATTGAGGTATATTTTAGAAACAGGAGTCGAACCGGTTTCAATGTCATTATTACCAGCCAGAAGGATATCCAAAAGTCTATCATTGTTATAATCTCCCCAGGTAACTGAACTGTTATAGACTTTATCCAGGTTTATATCAGATTGTTCAGAGAAGAGCCCGCAGGAGAATATTCCCGGATTAGCTTCTCCCGGCAATCTGTAATATAATTCTGAACCGGTTTCTCCTATGTATTCTATTACATGGAATGAATATGCAATACCCTGGGACAGTCCTCTAACGATAGTACTGTCACCTCTTCCGTTAAATACACAATACCAGCCGGAAGTTCCTATCTGATCGCCATATCCGAATACAGGATCAGCTGTATAGGTTGTATTTGCCGAAGGATAAGCTTCTCCTGTTGAGCCGAGTTTACAGAAGACTACCCGTCTCTGACCGTTACCATTCTGCCATTTTATTGTTAAAGCCCTCTTGTCATCTTTTACCAGTTCTCCCTCAAGTCTGCTTGCCTGAATACTATCAATAGCAAAACTATTTTCTGTTGCGAATGTCCCACCGGCAAATCCGTTATCGACAGCCTGTACTGTCCAATAATAAGTACCCGGCAAGAGGTTTTGGACTATATAAGAAGTACCCAGCTCACAATTACCCATTGTGCTAATCTTACGCATTCCATCAACCGACGACATATCTGACATTATCTCTTTCCCGCCGGAGCTTGTTCCTAATCTTACATTATATGTCAAACCTTCAGCAGGCGTCTCATCTGATGATACTGCATTCCAGGAGAGGACAGTATTTTCCACATTCCTGGTTACAGTTAATGATTGTGGTGCTGCAGGCCTGTTGTTTGGAGTCAATATCTCATTCCGGAATATTGTTGTTATTCGCGAAGTTCCTTTTTCTCCGGTTATTATTATATCAAGGTCTCCGTCATTGTCATAATCGCCCCAGGCAGCAGAACTATATCTGATTTCAGGCAGACTGAAATTTGACTGATCTTTGAATGTATTGTTACCGTTGTTGCTGTATATTTTACATATACGGCCGTAGGAAGTTTCTCCGGTCAACAGGATATCCGGATCACCATCATTATCATAATCGCCCCATATTACTTCACTTGAACCTATGACAGAATTATCGGCAACCGATGATCCTGCAACACCTGTGAGTGTAATATCAGCTTTACTGAGATTATTGTTATCATTGATATAAATCCTGGATATTGGGATATTATTGTTTATATCATATCCTGTGATTATCAAATCCAGATCACCATCGCTGTCACAATCGCCCCAGGCAGCAGAACTCTTTGTGATCCCAATCAGGTTAATACCGGTCTGTTCAATGAATTCTATGGCATATGGGTTGCTGTTATTACTGTATATCCTCGAATACCCCGATCCTGTTAGCAGGATATCAGTGAAGCCATCATTGTTGTAATCGGCACAGGCAACTGAACCATTAGTTATTCCCGGAAGATTAATACCCTGCTGCTCTCTGAATATATTATTACCATAATTACGGTAAATCTTTGTTATTTCTCCGGAACTTGATGTCCCGGTTATAATAATATCAAGATCTCCGTCATTATCAAAATCAGCCCAGGCCACAGAGCTTTCCTTGACTCCTTCAATACTTATATCACTTTGTTCTGTAAAATTATTGTTCCCGTCATTCCGGAATATTTTGGAGATAGCGTTATTGTTTACATCGAGGCCTGTAAGCAAAATATCAAGATGGCCATCATTATTATAGTCTCCCCATGCTGCAGAGCTGTTCATTACTCCGGGCAGACCTATAACAACCTGATCGGAAAATGTATTATTACCATTGTTACGGTATATTTTTGAAACAGCACCGGTATACAGTCCATTTGTAGTACCTGTTATCAGAATATCCTGATAATCATTATTATCATAGTCGCCCCATGATACTGAGCCATAAGAAATGCCTGCAATACTTATATCAGTTTGTTCTGAAAATATACTTGTCTGCACTATAACAGGATTAGACTGCCCTGTCTGGGTGAAATATAAGGGACCCGGATCATATTCTATTACCTGGAAAGTATAATCAGTAAGCAATTCCAGTCCAGAGACACTCACCTTACTGCCTGTTCCGTTATATATGCAATACCAGCCGGATGTACCTATTTGTGAACCGTTACCGAAGACATTATCGGCAATATAACCGACATTATTTTCGGGAACAGCAGTATCACCTGTACCTTTTTTTGCAAATACGACACACGCAGACCCGTTTCCTCTGTTCCAGTACAGGTTTAAACTTGAGATCCTGATACTGTCTGCAAAAAGGCGTGAAGCCTGTACAGGATTTGAGAAGGTGAATTCCTGTTCGGATGCAAAAGCACCTGGCGCAAATCCATTATCTATAGCCTGTACACTCCAGTAATATGTCGCTCTTTGCGGATATTTAAGAATAAACATCGTATCAGCCTGAGAATTACCAAGTCCGGGAATAAGTCTTGACCCTGAAGGCAATGCCATTGTTGATACTACATCACTAGTACCAGGGGAAGTGCCGATCCTGACATTATAACTGATTCCTTTGGCTGGTGTCGTGTCACCGCTGACCCTGTTCCACCTCATGATCATAGATGTTTCATTACTGATTGCTGTAAGACCTGTTGGTGGTGATGGTGCTATGTTATAAGTCGTATTTAAATTTCTGTATATTCTTGTTAATGATCCGTGATTTGGATTATATCCGGCCATGAATATGTCGAGTCGGCCATCATTATCATAGTCACCCCATTGTGCAGAGCTGTAATATACATTTATAAGATTAATATTAGCCTGTTCAGTAAATGTATTATCTCCATTATTGCGATAAACAGCTGATATATAGTCACTTTCAACCGTGCCTGAATGTCCTGTAAGGAGAATATCAGAATTACCGTCATTATCATAATCACCCCAAACCACAGAACCGTTGTAAACTCCCTTCAAATTTATATCTGTTTGTTCAGTAAAGGTATTGTCACCATTATTTCGGTAAATCCTTGTAACATACTCGACAAAATTCGCACCTGATTTTCCGTTGAGGATAATATCCAGATCCCCGTCATTGTCATAATCGCCCCAGTCAACGTCACTATTTGAGACACCGCTGATACCAGCTGTTGTAAGTTCTGTAAAAGTATTATCACCGTTGTTAATGTATATCTTACCTTCCGGCAGATTATTACTGTTTGATCCTGTTAACAGAATATCCAGATTCGCGTCATTATTGTAGTCACCCCATGCAGCTTCACTGTAAGAAACACCCTGGAGTTCAATACCGGTTTGTTCAGTAAAGGTATTATCACCATTATTGCGATAAATTGAAGATATATAATCGTTTGTTACTGATCGTCCTGTAAGCAGAATATCAATATAGCCATCGTTATCGTAGTCTCCCCAGGCAGCAGAACCATCACAAACACCTGACAGGTTTATCCCGGTTTGTTCAGTAAAGGTATTATTACCGTTATTACGGTAGATTAAAGAGACAGGGATATTATCCTTATCAAGCCCTGTGATGAGTATATCGAGATAGTTATCGTTATCATAATCGCCCCAGGCTGAAGAACTGTTGGTGACACCCTTAAGTATGATTGCATTTTGTGCTGCAAAGTTATTATCACCTGTATTCCTGTATATTCTGGAGTTTCCGTTTCCTGTTAATAATATATCCAGGTCACCATCATTGTCATAATCTCCCGGGAGGAATGATCCTTTATCAATACCTAACAGACTTATTCCGCTTTGTTCGGCAAATGCACCCGTCTTAACTACGAGTGGATTTCCTTCACCCTGCACATCCTCGTAATAATCAAATCCCCCGTTGGTTTCAATTACCATGAATATATAATCTGTTAATCCTTCCAGGTTTGTTATCGTAACGTTGTTACCCGTTCCCTGGTAAACACAGTACCAACCTGTGGTACCTATCTGTGCACCACTGCCAAATTTGGAGTTTGCATCATAAGGAACCCCGTCCTGAGGTACTGCAGTACCTGTGTTACCTTTTTTGGCGAATACAAGACAATCATAGCCATTACCTCTGGTCCAGAAGAGGTTAAGTCTTGATCCCTGGACATCGTTTGCAAAGAGATGAGTGGCTTGTAACCATGAATAAAAGTCGAATGATCCCTCTTCAGAAAACTCCCCTTGTGCAAATCCGTTATCAATTGCCTGGACACTCCAGTAAAAGTTGCCGATTCTCGGATTACGAAGTACAAAGAATGTATCAACCTGCATATTACCCATCGCCGGAATAAGACGTTTTCCGACAGATAATGCCATTGGTGACATTACATTATTAGATTCAGGTGAATCACCAATACGAATATTATAACTTACTCCATTAACAGGTACATCATTACGGCGTATTCTGTTCCAGCTTAAAATTACCGTTGTATCAGTTACAGTACTTGATAATGAGAGTGGTTTTTCAAGTATGTCTTTTAAGGCTGAACAATAATTAGTGTAAAGAGAGGATGTTGAAAGGCCGTTTATATCTTTACCGGTTAATAAAACATCAAGCCTTCCATCATTATTATAGTCGCCGCAGGCTACTGAACTGTTATATATATTTGTAAGGCTTATCCCTGACTGCTCGGTAAAAGTATTATCCCCATTATTGCGGTACAATTTTGTAACAGCTCCGGAGGAAACTCCGTTTGTTGTACCGGTAATAAGGATATCAGTATTACCATCGTTGTCGAAATCACCCCATACAGACGAACTGTAAGCCACTCCCTGAAGGATTATACCTGCCTGTTCAGTGAAACTATTATCACCATTGTTTTTGTAAACCTTTGAAATACTGTTACCTGTCAATAAAATATCCAGATCATCATCATTATCATAATCAGCCCATGATGCTGAACTATAAGCTACCTCCTCCAGTACTATATCTGTCTGTTCGCTGAAAGTGTTGTCCTGATTATTGAGGTATATTTTAGATACAGGACCTGTAGTACTGTTACCTGTTAACAGTATATCCTTATAGCTGTCATTGTTATAATCGCCCCATGCCACTGAACTGTTATAAACACCTGTCAGATTTATTTCTGTTTGCTGGGTAAATGTATTATTACTGTTATTACGGTAAACCATTGAAACAGGTTCCATACTCTTCAGTTGTCCTGTAAACAATATATCAAGATAGCCGTCATTATCGAAATCACCCCATGCTACCGAACCGTAACTGACACTCGGCAATATTATGGCTGGTTGTTCAGTAAAGGTGTCATTTCCGTCATTACGGAATATTTTTGAAGTATAACTGCCTGTAAGTAACAGATCAAGATCATTGTCATTATCATAATCTCCCCATGCCGTAGAGCTGTTTGTCACTCCCGGAAGGACTATCGCAGTCTTTTCTGTAAAGGAATTGTCACCATTGTTGTGGTAGATTTTCGAAATACCGTTACCGCTTATCAGGATATCAAGATATCCATCATTGTCATAATCGCCCCAGTTTGCTGATCCGTTACTTATTTCTTCCAGACCGATACCGGTTTGTTCTATAAACAGATCAGTTTGGGTAACGTAAGGATTATTTTGTCCCTTCTGGGTATAATATGCAGGTCCTTCATCGTATTCTATCACCTGGAAAATATAGGTACCTAATGGTTCGAGGCCACTAATACTTACATTACTTCCTGTCCCATTGTATACACAGTACCAACCAGTTGTCCCTATTTGTGAGCCCGATCCAAACTGAGTACTGGCATTGTATATAGTACCATTCACAGGAGCTGCATTTCCACTGCTCCCTTCACGGACAAATACAACACATGCAGATCCGTTACCGCGGTGCCAGTGCAGATCGAGAGTTAATGGCAGTATATTATCGGTAAAGACATTTCTGGCTTGTATTGAATTGGAGAATACAAATGATCTTTCTTCGGCAAATGCACCTGCGGCAAAACTATGATCAATTGCCTGAACACTCCAGTAATATGTTGCTTTCTTCGGATACTTCAGTAAGAATGATGTTCCATTCTGTGCATTTCCGATTGAGGGCAATAAATTCTTTCCGTCAGAAAGCGACATTGCAGATACAATATCATTTGCCCCGGAAGAGGATCCGATACGTATATTGTAACTGAGTCCATCGGTTGGAGTTTCATCATCAGTTGATCTCTGCCATGTAAAAATAATTGATGTGTCATTTACAACAGCCGACAGATCAGATGGTATTCCTGGGGCAGTATTGGATTTTACTGAAAGATTATGGTAGATTCGCGTTACAGGGACAAAATTATAATTCTGGCCGGCCATAAGGATATCAAGCTTGCTGTCATTATCAAAATCACCCCATGAAACAGAATTTCTATAAACTCCTTCCAGTCTCAGATTAGGCTGTTCAATAAAGAAATTACTGCCGCTATTCTGATAAAACCTTGTAATGATTTCTGAAGTAGTTGAGCTGGAACGTCCGGCGATAATTATATCCAGATAGCCATTGTTGTCGTAATCTCCCCATTCTCCTGTTCCATAAGCGATACCTGTAATTGGTATACTGGTTTGTTCTGAAAAAGTATTATCACCATTATTCCTGTATATTATTGAAATATAGCCTGTTGAAGAGGAGCCGGTTAGCAATATATCCAGATCATTATCATTATCATAATCTCCCAGGTCAATTGAACCGTTGTTTATACCGGGAAGGATTATACCTGATTGTTCGGTAAATGTATTATCACCGTTGTTCCGGTATATTTTTGACACCAGGTTACCTGCAATTATTATATCAAGATCATTATCGGAATCATAATCACCCCATGCCACAGTACTGTTAAAGACACCCTGTATTATTATTCCTGTCTGATCAGTAAATGTATTGTCGCCATTATTCCTGTATATTCTGGACAGTGCCCCGGTAGACAGGCCATTAGTAGTACCGGTTAACAGGATATCGGGATGACCATCGTTATCATAGTCTCCCCATGCGGCAGAGCTGTAATAAACACCGGGCAGGGAAATATCAGTTTGTTCGGTAAAGGTGCTGTCACCGTTGTTTCTGAATATCCTTGATAACGCTCCTGAAGCCAGGCCGTTGGAGGTCCCGGTTAAGAGAATATCAAGATCACCGTCATTATCATAGTCTCCCCATGCCGCAGAGCTGAAATACACTCCCGGGATAGTTATTCCGGTAAGCTCTGTAAAGCTTGAATCACCGTTATTGCTGTATATTTTTGATATTTTCCCTGAACTTGTATTTCCTGTTACAAGTATATCCAGATAGCTGTCGTTATTATAGTCACCCCAGGCAACTGATCCGTCAGAGATACCCGGGATAGTTATTCCTGTTTGTTCGTCGAATAATCCTGTTTGTATTGTTAGCGGATTTGACTGGCCGGTTTGTGTATAATAGAGTGGGCCTGTATCAAATTCCACAACATTGAAAACATATGTTGAGGTCGGTTCAAGTCCTGTTATCTCTACATTATCTCCTGTCCCACTGTAGACACAATACCATCCGCTTGTTCCGATTTGTGATCCGGCAGCAAAATTCTGGTCGGCGGTATAGGTTATATTATCGACCGGTAATGCGGAACCACTACTTCCTTTGTATGCAAAAACCGCACATCCTGATCCATTACCTCTCCGCCAGTGAAGATGCAGGGTTGATGCCTGAATGTTGGTTGCAATAACCTGTGATGCCTGAACAGAATTGGTGTAAACAAAAGATTGTTCATCAGCAAAGGGGCTGGTCATAAATCCGTTATCCACAGACTGAACGCTCCAGTAATAGGTTGTTTTTTGAGGGTAATTAAGGGTAAAGAGTGTATCTGAACCGGCATTACCTATTAATGGTATCAACGATGAACCTGTAGCAGTTGCCATCGGAGAAACAACGTCGGAGCCTCCGGATGATGTACCTACCCGTACATTATAGATAATGCTGTTTGAAGGTGTGGTATCTCCGGCAACCCTGCTCCAATGCAGGATTAATGATGTTTCCGTAGCTATTGCCGAAAGTCCTTCCGGAACAGCAGGAGCATTATTGGATATTGAATATGTATTCTGATATAATTTTGAGATGATACCGGAAGCGGATTGTCCTGATAACAGGAGATCAAGTTTTCCGTCATTGTCGTAATCGCACCATGCAACTGAACTGTTGGTCACTCCCGGTAAGATTATACTGTTTTGTTCAACGAAATTATTTTCACCATTATTAAAGTAGGTTAAGGACGTTGATTCACCTGTCACAGATTGTCCTGCAAGCTGTATATCCACATAACCGTTATTGTCACAATCACCCCAGGCTATTGAACTTTTCCATATCCCGGTAAGATTAATTCCGGTTTGTTCAGTAAAACTGTTTTCTCCATTATTACGATAGATTTTTGAAACGGCTGTTGCGGCAGAACCTCCGGTCGTACCTGTCAATATAATATCCAGGTCTCCATCTGAATCATAGTCAAACCAGTCGGCAGAGCTGTAATATACTCCCGGCAGGATTATACCAGTCTGTTCAGAAAAGCTGTTATTACCATTATTCCTGTATATTTTTGATACAGCCCCTGAAGCCGAACCATTTATTGTACCTGTAATAAGTAAATCCGGTAATCCGTCTTTATCGTAATCACCCCAGGCTACTGAGCTGTAATAAACCGGCGGAAGTGAAATCCATGGCTGATCTGAGAAGGTGTTATTGCCGTTATTGTTATAGATTCTTGCTATACCATTTCCGGAACTTAATCTTCCGGTGAGAATTATATCAAGGTCACCGTCTTTATCGTAATCACCCCAGGCAGTTGAGCCGTAGGAGACTCCGGGCAGACTAATTGATGTTTGCTCGGTAAATATATTACTGCCATCGTTACGGTATATCCTTGAGGAAGTACTTCCGGTCAGTATTATATCCAGATCTCCGTCATTATCGTAATCGCCCCAGGCTGTTGAACTGTTGAAAACGCCTGTGAGTGATATTGTCTCTGTGAATGTGCTGTCTCCGTTATTATGGTAAATCTTGGCATAACCGCTTCCGGTAATCAGAATATCCGTATATTCATCATTATCATAATCACCCCATGCAACTGAACCCTGCGACACACCCCTGAGTATTACTCCTGTTTGTTCATCAAATAATCCGGTTTGAATTGCCAGCGGATTATCGGTGCTTGTTCTGGTATCATAAACAGGTCCCGGATCATATTCGATCACATGGAAGGTATAATATTCAAGTGCTTCGAGTCCCCTGACATTAACATTATTGTCGGTACCATTATATACGCAATACCAGCCGCTTGTACCAATTTGTGATCCTGCACCGAAGTTCTGGTCTGCTGTATATATTTCCCCGTCGACAGGTGAGGCAGATCCCTCGTCGGTTTTTCTGGCAAATACGGCACATGCAGAACCATTACCCCGGGTCCAGGTAAGATCTATATTTGTTCCTTCAACCGAACTTGCGGTTACCTGAGAAGCCTGGACATTTATTGTGTAGGTGTATGATTGTTCGGGTGAGAAAGCTCCAGGGTTAAAAGCATTATCTATTGCCTGTACACTCCAGTAATATGTGGTCTTCTCGGGTGCTTTAAATACAAAAACAGTATCAGGTCCTGCATTTCCAAAATGCGGGATCAAACGGGATCCTGATGATATGGCCATTGGAGAGACCACATCACTACCGCCGGGTGTTGTACCTATCCGTACATTATAGCCAATACCTCTGCCTGGTGTAATATCGTCGGCAGCCGTATTCCAGCTGAATGTTATTGATGTTTCATCAGCGGTTGCGTCTAAACCGGAAGGTGATGCAGGAGGATTATTTGTTACTGCACTAAGGTTCCTGTAGATAGCGCACATCGGATTATTATCAGTACTGGTACCAGACATGAAAATATCAAGGTTACCATCCTTATCATAGTCACCCGGGACAAGAGTACCAAAATAAACACCGGGTAGTTCAACCTCATCAACTTCAGTAAATGAATTGTCTCCATTGTTATGGTAGAATTCAGTTATTGTTCCTGATGATTCCCAGTTTACTGATCCTGTAAGTATTATATCAGAATAACCGTCATTGTCGAAATCTGCCCAGGCTGCTGAACCATCAACTAATCCATAATTAAATGTTATACTGGTTTGATAGCTGAAAGTATAGTCGCCATTATTCCGGTATATCCTGGAAATAAATCCTAATGCTGAATTCCCGGCAAACAGAATATCCAGATCACCATCATTATCATAATCACACCATGAGGAAGTACCTCTGTTTACTCCCTGCAGGGTTATTTCAGTTTGTTCTGTAAAGGTATTGTCGCCATTATTTCTGTAAATTTTGGAGATCTGGCTCCAGGGATCTGTGGTACCTGTCAACAGAATATCAAGATCATAATCATTATCATAATCTGCCCAGGAAACAGAACCATTATATATACCTTCTAATGTAATCCCCGTCTGTTCAGTAAAGGTATTGTCGCCATTATTTTTATATATCCTGGTAATAACACCTGTTGAACTCCATCCGGCCAGCAGTATATCGAGATAGCCATCGTTATTATAATCTCCCCATGCTGCATCTGCGTTTGTAACACCTTTAAGGACTATTCCTGTCTGTTCAGAGAAAGTATTATCTCCATTATTCCTGTATATTATTGAGTATCCGCTTCCGGTAAGTAGAATATCAAGATCATTATCATTATCATAATCTCCCCATAATGCAGATCCTAATGAAACACCCCGAAGTGTGATATTTGTTTGTTCAGTAAATGTATTATTTCCCTCGTTACGGTATATTCTGGATACATCTCCGGATTCGGCATAACCTGCAAGTAAAAGGTCAGGATCACCATCGTTATCATAATCACCCCATTCAGCAGAGCTGTTGGTAAGTCCCGGAATTACTATCCCGGTTTGTTCATCAAATAATCCTGTTTTTACAACTGATGGATTATCCACTCCTGTGAGGGTATAATATTCAGGACCAACATCATATTCCACAACATGGAAAATATATTCAGAAAGAGCTTCCAGTCCTTCAATTGTCACTCTGTTATCTGTACCATCATAAACACAGTACCAGCCTGTTGTACCGATTTGTGAACCGGATCCGAATTGCTGATCAGCTGTATAAGAGGTTCCATCGGCAGGAGTTGCTGAGCCATCATTTCCTTTTTTTGCAAATACCACACATCCGGAACCATTACCCCGGCTCCAGTAGAGATCAAGTGTTGATCCCTGAATGTTACTGACAGCAAGCTGTGAGGCCTGCAGTGAATACGTATATGTAATTGATTGTTCTGAAGCAAATGGTCCGGAAGCGAAACCATTATCAACAGCCTGAACGCTGCAGTAATATGTGATTTTTTGGGGATTTTTAAGAATGAACATAGTATCGGACTGTGCATTACCCAATTCAGGGATAAGCCTTTTACCGGATGCCAGTGACATTGGTGATACCACATCACTGCCTCCAGGAGAAGTCCCTATACGTACATTGTAACCCATTCCTTCAGGAGGAGTAGCATCACCTGTTGAACTGTTCCATGTAAGTACAATAGTTGTGTCGTTACTTGCTACTGAGAATCCTGAAGGGGCAGAAGGAATGGCATTGACAGTCAGGCAATTATTGCTGTATACTTTAGAGATATAGCTCCCGGATTCTGTTTGACCTGTTAACAGGATATCCAGTTTCCCGTCATTATTGTAATCTCCCCATGCTGCCGAGCCGTCGGCGACACCGGTAAGCAGTATTTCAGTTTCTTCGGAAAAGGTATTATCGCCGTTATTACTATATACTATTGAAACAGGAATCCATTTATCATTCCTGCCTGTCAGCAATATATCAAGGTTTCCATCATTATCATAATCCCCCCAGACTGCTGATGTTCTATGTAGACCTTGAAGTATTATATCATTCTGCTCTTCAAAATTATATTCACCATTATTGCGGTAAATTAATGAAGAGCCATTACTACTGTATAAAATATCCAGGTCACCGTCATTGTCATAATCACCCCAGGCAACTGATCCCTCATTAAGTCCTCTCACATTTCTTCCAGCCTGATCAGTAAAGGTATTATCACCATTATTCATGTAAAATCTTGTATTATCATATCCGGTCAGAAGAATATCAAGATCTCCATCATTGTCGTAATCGGCCCAGGCAACCTGTCCATTGGCCATTCCCTGAAGATTGATTTGTTTCTGTTCAATAAAAGTATTGTTACAATAGTTCTTATATAATTTTGATACTCCCCTTTCACCATCATATCCGTTTAATAAAATATCAGGCATACCGTCATTATCATAATCTCCCCATGCTACTGAACTACTGCCGACACCTGTCAGGGAAATATCGGTTTGTTCAGTAAATGTATTATCACCATTGTTACTGTAGATTTTTGAAACCGGAACCCAGTTAACATCTCTTCCTGTCAGCAATATATCAAGGTCACCATCATTGTCATAGTCACCCCAGGCTGCTGCACTATTTCTAACATCAGTAAGGTTAATGCCGACCTGTTCAGTAAAGATATCACTGCCTTCATTCCTGTAAATTCTTGATAGGTGGTTGCCATCTGATTGTTGTCCGGTGAGCAAAATATCCAGGTCTCCGTCATTATCATAATCGCCCCATGATCCGGAACCATTAGCGACTCCCGGGAGGGATATATTTGCCTTTTCGGAGAACAATGTGGTTTTTACTGCTAAAGGATTATCCTGCCCTGTCTGGGAATAATATGCAGGTCCGGCTTCATACTCTATCACATGGAATATATATGATGTCAATGGTTCCAGACCGGTTATTTTTACTGAATTTCCTGTCCCGTTATATACGCAGAACCATCCTGTTATACCGATCTGGGAACCGCTGCCAAATGAAGGATCAGCTGTATATGCAGTTCCATCAACGGGTGTAGCAGTTCCAGTATCATCCTTGCGGGCAAAAACGACACATGCTGACCCGTTCCCTCGTGTCCACAGCAGTCTCAGATCTGATGCATGTATACTGTCGGCTGCTAACAGGGAAGCCTGAATAGATGAGGTGAAGGTGAAAGATTGTTCATCTGAGAAAGGACCTGCCTTAAATCCGTTATCGATAGCCTGTACACTACAGTAATATGTTGTTTTGGCAGGATTCTGCAGATAATAATGATTGTCGGAGCTGGTATTCCCGAATTTAGGTAACAGCCTGTAACCTGAAGCCAGGGATGAAGGAGATACTACGTCATATGTACCGGATGAAGTGCCAATCCTGACATTGTAACTCATTCCCTCACCTGGGGTGGCATCACCGGCAACCCTGTCCCATGAAAGGATCAGGGATGATTCGTCGCTTGTAACAGTAAAACCTGATGGTGCAGCAGGTGCAACATTGGATTCTTGTGTATAATTACGATATAGTTTTACTATTCTGTTTCCATCGTATATTTCACCCGTAATCAACAGGTCAAGTTTATCATCATTATTATAATCTCCCCATGCAACTGAACCACGATTAATACCTACAAGGTTGATATCACTTTGTTCAGAGAAGGTATCATCACCGTTATTCCTGTATAATTCTGATATTGTATTACCGCTGTTATCACTTCCACAAAGTACAAAATCGAGATTACCATCGTTATCATAATCTCCCCAGACTGCTGAGCTGCTATGTAATCCGGGAAGATTTAAGTCAGTCAGTTCGGTAAATGTATTATCTCCGTTATTATGGTATAATCTGGAGTAACCGTTTCCTGTCAATAATATGTCCAGATAGCTGTTGTTATCATAATCTCCCCATACAGCTGCCGATTCGTCACCAATGCCCTGAAGAATAATTGCCTCTTGATAGGTAAAAGTATTATTGCTATCATTCCTGTATATACTCGAAATAGGTCCTTCATTACTGTTACCTGTAAGCAGGATGTCCTGATCGCCATCAATATCATAATCCCCCCAGGCTATTGAGCCACTGTTTACACCCTTAATGTCTAAATCTGGCAGTTCCGAAAATGTATTATTACCGTTATTGCGGTATATTTTTGTAACTGATCCGGAAGGAGCTCTACCAATGTATGAGATATCCAGGAGGCCATCATTATTAAAGTCGACCCATTCTACACAACTGTGTTCCACTCCCTGCAGGATTATATCCGTTTGTTCTGTAAATGTATTGTTGCCGTTATTATGATATATTTTAGCAGTATTACCAATATTGCTTGCACCTGTTAACAGGATATCCGGATAACCATCGTTGTCGTAATCACCCCAGGCTGCTGATCCATGCCATACTCCCTGAAAAGTTGAGGATTGTTGAGTGAAGGTATTATCGCCATTATTTCTGTAGATGTATGTACGGCCATCCCCGGCCATTAAAATATCCATGTCTCCATCTCTGTCATAGTCTCCCCACGTAACTGATGAACGTTGTCCCAGGCCTTCCATGGATAATCCTGTCTGTTCTGCCAGTACAGAAGGTTGTAATACGAAAGGATTTGCCTCTCCGGTCTGGGAATAATATGCCGGTCCTGCTTCGTACTCTATTACATGGAAAATATAATTAGTGTTTGCTTCAAGTCCGTTAATATTTACACTGTTACCGGTACCGTTATAGACACAGTACCATCCTGTTGTACCTATTTGTGTACCTGCACCGAATATAGGATCAGCATCATAAGTTGTTCCGGAAACAGGTTCTGCTATACCGCTGTTATCCAGTTTGGCAAATACCACGCATGCTGAACCATTTCCCCTTGTCCAGTTCAGTCTTAAGGATGATTCGGTGATATTGTCAGCAAATACATTTGAAGCCTGTATCGAGACAGAATAAGTAAATGATTGTTCAGCAGAGAACAAACCTGCTAAATATCCGTTGTCTATTGCCTGGACACTCCAGTAATAGGTAGCTTTGTTAGGTTTATTCAGGATGAATAGAGTATCCAGGAAAGTATTCCCCAGTCCTGGCAGCAATCGTTCTCCGGTAGAAAGTGACATTGGTGAGACAATATCTGTCCCGCCCGTAGAAGTCCCTATCCTGACATTATAACTCATCCCGTTGGATGGTGTGGCATCACCGATAACCCTGGCCCAGTTCAGAACCACTGATGATTCTTCAATAATGTACGACAATTCAACAGCTGCTTCGGGTGCACTATTGGGTGTTGAAGAATAATTGCGGTAAATTTTGGTTATGGGACCATCGGAAGATTCACCTGAAACCAGGATATCAAGTTTGCCGTCATTGTCGTAATCGCCCCATGCAGCAGAACTGTATTTAATACCGGATTGCAGTAAATCAGGATATTCTGTAAATGTATTGTTCCCATTGTTAAGGTATATCTTGATTTTCTCTTCACCTGTCAATAAAATATCAAGGTTCCCGTCGTTGTCAAAATCACCCCATGATGCCGACCCATTATAAGTTCCCTCAAGAGTAATCCCTGTTTGTTCAGAAAAAGTATTATTACCGTTATTCCTGTATATTTTAGTCATTGATTCAGGGTACTCGCTGCCAGACAGGAGAATATCCAGATAACCATCGTTATTATAATCACCCCATGCTACAGATGCCTCACCCAGTCCACGAAGATTTATATCATTCTGTTCAGAAAAAGTGTTATCACCATTATTCCGGTATATTCTAGAATTTTGACCAAATAGTATATCAGGGAAACCGTCATTGTTGTAATCTCCCCAGGCAACCCCATTATTACTATTCCCCGGTAAGTCAATACCGGTTTGTTCAGTAAATGTATTATTACCATTGTTCCGGTAAATTTTTGAAAAGCTATTCCAGTTATTGTCTTCGTCATCCCCTGTCAATATTATATCGAGGTAGCCATCTTTATCATAATCGCACCAGGCTGCAGTACTATTATGAACACCTTCCAGGATAATACCCGGTTGTTCGGAGAAGGTATTATCCCCATTATTACGGTATACTTGTGAGCTGCCATTACCTGCTAGCAGGATATCCAGATCATTGTCATTATCATAATCACCCCATTCTGCTGAACCGCTTGATTTGCCATCCAGACTTATTCCTGTTTGTTCTGTAAAGGTATTTCCACCGTCATTACGATAAATCCTGGATATACTTTCTCCATTATTCTTTTGACCTGTCATAAGGATATCCAGATCATTATCATTATCATAGTCACCCCATGCCACAGTACTATACCTTACACCCTCAAGAACAATGTCAGTTTGCTTTGAGAAAATGTTTGTCATCACAATAACCGGATTTGTTTCTCCTGTCTGGGTATAATAGGAGGGACCGTCATCATATTCAATAACCTGGAAGATATATTCTGTCAGCTTGTCAAGGCCGGTGACATTTACATCGGATGAAGTGCCATTATATATACAGTACCATCCTGTAGTACCGATCTGTGAGCCATTACCAAAAACAGGATCAGCTATATATTCAGTAGAGTTAACTGGTGCAGCTGATCCGCTGTTACCTTGCCTGGCAAATACTACACATGCCGTGCCATTCCCTCTACGCCAGTTAAGGGATAAGCTGGTAGCCTGTACATTGCTGGCAATAATCTGGGAAGCCTGTATTTGTTGTGAATAGGCTATTGATTGTTCCGTTGCAAATGGCCCGGCTCTTAAGCCGTTGTCTATAGCCTGTACACTCCAGTAATATGTGGCTTTTTCAGGATATGTAAGTATAAACATGGTGTCGGACCGGGTATTACCCAAAGCCGGAATAAGATGTGTGCCTGATTCAAGTGACATTGGTGTAACAATTTCACTTCCACCTTGAGAGGTGCCTATGCGGACATTATAGCTCATACCTTTGGCCGGAGTAGCATCGCCTGTCACACGATTCCATTTAAAGATTATGGATGTTTCATTGGTTGTTGCGGTAAGTCCTGTAGGTGTGGCTGGAGAAATATTTGTTACCGGAGTGAAATTCTCATAAATCTTTGTTACAGCTCCATATGGTGTTTCCCCTGTTAATAATATATCGAGTCTTCCATCATTGTTATAATCACCCCATTCCACTGAACCGTCACTGGCATAAGTTATTTGTATTTCTTCCTGTATTGAGAATGTATTATTCCCATTATTCCTGTAGATTCTGGTGACTTGGTTCCAGTTATGATCCCGGCCAGTCATTATAATATCTATATATCCGTCATTATCATAATCCCCCCAGGATACTGAGCTACGATGGATTCCTTCTAAATTGATATCTGATTGCCTGGTAAAAGAATTATTGCCGTTATTTCGGTAGATTATTGCATTTCCTGCTCCGGTAATAAGAATATCGAGCCAGCCATCATTGTTGTAATCTCCCCAGTCAGCCTCACCTTCACTGACTTCATCCAGGTCTATTCCAGTTTGTTCAGTAAAACTGTTATTACCATTGTTTCTATATATCTTAGCTATGTTCCAGTAAGAATAATGTCCTGTGATTAAAATATCAGGATATCCATCATTATCATAATCCCCCCATCTTGCTGAACCATTGTCAACAGGCGTTAGAATAATGCCTGACTGTTCTGTAAAGCTATTATTGCCGTTATTACGATAAATTTTTGAATTTCCGGAACCAGTCAACAGTATGTCAAGGTCGCCGTCCCTGTCATAATCACCCCAGTCTGCTGAACTATAATTTACACCAACTAATCCTGCATCAATATCAGTAAATACGCCATCGTCATTACGGTATATTTTTGAAATATTACCGGAACTTGAACCGCCAGTCAATAAAATATCCAGATCGCCGTCATTATCGTAATCACCCCAGGCGGCAGCCCCTTGGGATACTCCATCAAGTATTATTTCAGTTTGTTCAGTAAAATTATTACTGCCCTCATTACGGTAAATCTTCGATGTTCCATATCCGGTTATCAAAACATCAAGATCTTCATCCCTGTCATAATCACCCCATATTGCTGAGGCATGGTCCCCTGACCCCGGGAGTGATATACCTGTAAGTTCCGTAAACAGGTTTGTTTTGGCTGATACAGGATTGTTCTCCCCGGTTTCAGTGTAATATGAGCCGCTTTCATATTCTATTGCATGAAAGACATAATCCGTCAATGGTTCCAGTCCGGAGATTTTAACACTTGTTTCAGTTCCGTTATACACGCAGTACCACCCTGATGAGCCAATTTGTGAACCACTTCCAAATACTGGATCAGCAGTATATTCAGTACCATTGTCAGGCAGTGCAGACCCACTTTCACCTTCTTTTACAAAAACAACACATCCTGAGCCATTTCCTCTTGTCCAGTATAACAGCATGCTTTGGGCCTGGATACTGTCAACAATGATATTTGAAGCCTGTACTGATTCGGAATAAACCACAGATTGCTCTTCGGTAAAGGACCCTGACACAAATCCGTTATCTACAGCCTGGACACTCCAGTAGTAAGTTGCTTTCTTCGGATATCTCAGAATATAAACAGTATCTGACTGAGCATTTCCCATTTCCGGTAATAGTCGTGATCCTGAAGCTAGTGACATTGGAGATACCACATCAATTCCTCCCGGAGAGGTTCCAATACGCACATTATAACTCATTCCTCCGGCAGGGGTAACATCACCTGTTACCTTGTTCCATTTTAAAATCAGGGATGTTTCGTCGGTGGTTGCTGATAACCCTGTTGGTGCTGCCGGTGCAGAATTGGTTGCCGGACAATAATTCTGATAGATTTTGGTTACAGACCCCTCATTGGTGGTAGTACCTGATAACAGGACATCCAGTTTTCCGTCATTATTATAATCTCCCCATGCTGCATCTCCGTGTCCGACACCTTTAAAGACTATTCCTGTCAGTTCGGTAAAGGTATTATCCCCGTTGTTACGATAGACCTTAGAAACTGCTTCTTCAGCACCCCAGCCGGTCAGTAAGATGTCAGGATCACCATCATTGTCAAAATCACCCCAGTCTACCGAACCGAAGTTAACTCCTGTTAATTCAAAACCGGTTAGCTCTGAGAAGCTATTATTTCCATTGTTGTGATAGATTTTGAATATGTGTGTATCTGTCCAACCGGTAAGAGCAATATCGAGATATCCGTCATTATCATAATCGCCCCATGCCACCGAACTTTGTGAGACATTCTCGAGAGTTATTCCGGTTTGTTCAGTAAAGGTATTATTGCCGTTATTCCGGTATATTTTTGACATTCCCCAGCCTGTTAGAAGAAGATCCAGGTAACCGTCATTATCATAATCACCCCAGGCTGTTGAACCATTATTCACACCCTGCAGGTTTATTCCGGATTGCCAGGTAAAAGTATTGTCGCCATTGTTCCTGTATAGTTCTATATATCCGTTCCCGGTAATCAGAATATCCAGATCGCCGTCATTATCATAATCGCCCCAGATACCGGTACTCTGACTTACTTCTTGCAAGACTATACCGGTTTCCTCTGAAAATGTGTTATTGCCATTATTGTGATATACTTTTGAAACTGGTCCTGAAGGTCCGTTCCCTGTCAGAAGTATATCGAGGTAACCGTCATTATCGTAATCGCCCCAGGCAGCAGATCCCTCATCCACTCCTACAAGATTTATGGCTGTTTGTTCATTAAATGTATTACTTCCCTCGTTACGGTATATTTTTGAATGGCCGGATCCTGTAAGCAGTATATCAAGATCACCGTCATTGTCATAATCACCCCAGGCTACCGTACTGTTATTTACATCCTGAAGTGCAATATCTGTTTGTTCTATAAATGCATTTGTCTGGATTGTCAGCGGATTATCCTGTCCTGTTTCTGTATAATATGATGGTCCGGATTCATACTCTATTACCTGGAAGATATAGTCTGTAACAGGCTGCAGGCCGGAAATATTCACACTTGTACCTGTTCCATTATAGACACAATACCATCCGGATGTTTCTATCTGATCACCGTTGCCAAAGACAGGATCACCGGTATATGCAGTACCATCTATGGGAATGGCTGTTCCGCTGTCGCCTTCTTTGGCAAATACCACGCATGCCGAACCATTTCCCCTGCTCCAGTTCAGTTTCAGTGATGATGGCATTAAGTTGTTGGCAAAAAGAAGTGAAGCCTGCAATGGGACATCAAATAATACTGATTGTTCTTCAGCAAAATCTCCAGGCATGTAACCATTGTCGACAGCCTGGACACTCCAGTAGTATGTAATTTGTTCCGGATTCTTAAGGATATACTTGTTTGTCCAGGCATTGCCCGGGCCAGGGAGGAGGCATGATCCTGAAGGAAGCGACATTGGTGATACAACATCACTTCCGCCCGGAGCAGTGCCGATGCGTACATTGTAACTCATTCCGTCTGCCGGCGTGGCATCACCGGTAACACCTTCCCACTGGAAGGTTATTGATGATTCGGTACCGGCAGCTGATAATCCTGTTGGAGCAGCCGGTGGAGTGTTGGATACCGGACAATTATTCATATAAATCTTTGAAACAGATCCGCTGCTGCTTTGGCCTGTTAACAGGATATCGAGTTTCCCGTCATTATTATAATCTCCCCAGGCTACCGAACTGTTTCCGACACAGGTAAGGCTTATTCCTGTTTGTTCTGAGAAGGTGTTATCTCCATTGTTACGGTATACTATTGAAACCGGTCCATCAGAACTCCAACCGGTCAATAAGATATCAAGGTGACCATCATTGTCAAAATCACCCCAGGCTGCACTGCCGTTATCCAATGCTATTAATACAATATCGGTTTGTTCAGTAAAGGAATTATCTCCGTTATTGCGATAGATTTTTGATATACGGTTCCAGGAATCGTCATATCCGGTTAGCAGAATATCAAGATAACCGTCGTTATCATAGTCACCCCATGCCACAGAACCTTCTGTAATTCTTTCCAGCTCAATACTTGTTTGTTGGGTGAAAGTATTATTCCCATTGTTTCTGTATATAATAGTATTTTGCCAACCGGTCATCAGAATATCCAGGTCGCCGTCATTATCATAGTCGCCCCATGCATCTGAAGTTTCAGCAAGTCCTGGTAAATCAATAGCCGATTGCCATGTAAATGTATTATCACCATTGTTGCTGTAAATCCTTGTAAGGCCGTTATCATTATTATCACGGCCGGAAATTAATATATCTGAATAACCATCGTTATTGTAATCACCCCATAGTGCCGAACTGTTTGATATTCCAGGCAAGCTTAGGCTTGTCAGTTCCGTAAATGTATTATCGCCGTTATTATGATATACTTTTGAGATCCGCTCGGAACTGCCGTCACCTGTTAGCAGGATATCCGGGTATCCATCGTTATCATAATCGCCCCATGCTGCAGCACTATTCCATATTTCGGCCAGAACTATGCCGGTTTGTTCATTAAATATATTGCTGCCTTCATTCTTGTATATTTTTGACATTCCATTACCTGTAAGCAATATATCAAGATCCCCATCCCTGTCATAATCGCCCCATGCTGTTGAACCGTCATTAACTCCCGGAAGTGTTATATCTGTTTGTTCGGAAAATGCATTGGTCTGGATGACAGCTGGATTGTTCTGGCCAACTTCAGTATAGTATGCCGGTCCGGCATCATACTCTATCACATGGAAAACATAATTAGTCCATGTATCCAGTCCTGTAACCCTGACACTTGAACCTGTTCCGTTATAAACACAATACCATCCCGTTGTTTCTATTTCATCACCAATGCCAAAAACCGGATCAGCAGCATAGGTAGTCTCGTCAGCAGGAAGGGCAGAACCGCTGTCATCCTGTTTGGCGAATACTGCGCATGCCGAGCCGTTTCCCCTTATCCAGTTCAGTATTAATGATGAAATTTCTATACTGTCTGCAAAAATATCTTTAGCCTGTATAGATGCAGAGTATTCAAATGATTCTTCAGTAGCGAATGCTCCGGGCAGGAACCCGTTATCAATGGCCTGTACACTCCAGTAATATGTTGTTTTTGGAGGATTTTTCAGAATGAATTGAGCATTGGAGCGGGCATTACCCATACAGGGGATAAGATGTTCTCCAGTAGTCAGCGACATTGCTGAAACCACTTCATTGCCTCCGGGAGAAGTACCAATACGCACATTATAGCTTAACCCTTCAGGTGGTGTTGCATCACCGGTTACCTGATCCCATTGAAATGTTACTGATGTATCGTCACTGGTTGACGACAATCCGGAAGGTGTTGCCGGGGCACTGTTTGATATAGTGGTAACATTTTTATATATAAGGGTTACTAAGTCACCTCCTATATCACCTGATAACAGTATATCAAGTTTCCCGTCATTATCATAGTCTCCCCATGCAACAGTACTGTTACTAACTCCTGTAAGGCTTATACCTGTCTGTTCTGAGAATGTGTTATTGCCATTATTTTTGTATACTTTGGAAATTCGTTTTCCTTCAGGACCCCATCCTGCTAATACTATATCGAGGTAACCATCATTGTCAAAGTCTCCCCAGTCTGCAGAACTTTGCGATGTCCCAGCTAGTATTATTCCGGTTTGTTCTTCAAAGGTTCCGTCCTGATTATTATGGTATACTTTTGAAGAACCATTTCCCACCAATATAATATCCAGCCAGCCATCATTATCATAATCACCCCAGTCTGCTGTACCCCAGTCAACTCCGTGTAATGGCAAATCATTTAGTTTGGTAAATGTATTATCACCATTATTGCGGTATATTCTTGAACCCCAGCCTGTTATCAGAATATCGAGATCTCCGTCATTATCATAATCACCCCAGGCAATTGAACTTGCAGAAACGCCTTCAAGGTTTATCCCTGATTGCAATGTGAAAGTATTATCACCATTGTTGCTGTATATCCTTGAATACCCGTTGCCTGTCAATAATATGTCCAGGTCGCCGTCATTATCATAATCACCCCATGCGCAGGCAGAACCGTCTGACATCCCTTGTAATACTATCCCTGTTTGTTCGGCGAATGTGTTATTCCCATTATTGCGGTATACTTTGGAAATTGCTCCTGAATTGCTGTCTCCTGTCAGGAGTATATCAATATAACCGTCGTTGTCATAATCACCCCAGTCTGCGCACCCATCCCAGATTCCTTCGAGTACAATACCTGTTTGTTCCGTGAATGTGTCACTGCCATCGTTACTGTATATTTTTGAATTGCCATCGCCGGCCAGTAAGACATCGAGATCTCCGTCATTATCATAATCTCCCCAGAGGGATTTACCGTTACTTACTCCCTGTAGCGATAAGCCTGCCAGTTTTTCAAATGCATTTGTTTGTATTACGGATGGATTATTCAGTCCTGTCTGGGTATAATATGCTTGTCCTGTGTCATACTCAATTACATGGAAAACATAATTTGTCCATGTTTCCAGCCCGGCAACCTCGACAAATGAGCCTGTTCCATTATAAACACAATACCAACCTGTTGTTCCAATCTCAGAACCGTTTCCAAATATGGGATTTGCGGTATATGTAGAACCATCCTGAGGAATGGCTGATCCGCTGTCACCCTGTTTGGCGAAAACTGCACATGCAGAGCCGTTTCCTCTTGTCCAGTTCAATATCAGTGAAGATATTTCAATACTATCGGCAAAAATATCTGAAGCCTGCACTGATACTGAAAAGGTGTATTCCTGTTCGGATGCAAATGCACCTGACAAAAATCCGTTATCAATAGCCTGCACACTCCAGAATAAAGTTGTTTTGGGAGGATTCTTAAGAGTATATTGGGCATTCGAACGGGAAATACCAATTCCGGGTATAAGACGATATCCTGAGGATAATGACATTGAAGAAAGCACTTCGTTTCCTCCCGGAGAAGTACCGATTCGCAGATTGTAGCTCATTCCGTCAGCAGGTGTGGCATCACCTGTTACCTGGTCCCATGTAAAAGTGACTGATGTGTCATCCGAGCCTGCTGACAGACCTGTCGGAGCTGACGGGGCACTGTTGGGATCTACGACATAGTTCTGATATATACGGGTTATATTACCATAATCAGAATCCCCTCCAAGAAGTATATCGAGCTTCCCGTCATTATTATAATCACCCCATTCTGCTGTACTGTTGCCAACACCTTTAAGATTTATATCAGTTTGTTCCGTGAAGGTGTTATTTCCATTGTTCCTGTAAATTTTTGCAATTTTACCGATATTACTATAACCGGTTATCAAGATATCCGGATAACCATCATTATCATAGTCGCCCCAGGTTCCGGTACTATTCCATGTTCCTTCAAGTACTATTCCTGTTTGTTCGGTAAAAGTATCATCATGGTTATTACGAAATACTAAGGAATGTCCGTCTCCTGTAAGTAAAATATCAAGCCATCCATCATTATCATAATCGCCCCAGTCTGTTGAGCCATTTGAAACTCCGGGAATTGGCAGATCATTCAATTCAGTAAAGGTATTATCACCATTGTTACGGTACATTGTCGTATTACCCCAACCGGTTAAAAGAAAATCCAGATCACCATCGTTATCATAATCGCCCCAGCCCACTGAGCTGTTATCAGTTCCCTGTATATTTATATTGATTTGCTCAGAAAAAGTATTGTCACCATTATTGCTGTATATCCTTGAATAGCCATCTCCGGTCAGAAGAATATCCAAATCACCGTCATTGTCATAGTCTCCCCAGGCGGATGAACCATTAGCCACTCCTAATAAAATAATTCCGGTTTGCTCTGAAAATGTATTGTCGCCATCATTGTGGTAGACTTTGGACATGGGTCCGACATCATTAATCCATCCTGTCAACAGTATATCCAGATAGCCGTCGTTATCATAATCACCCCAGTCTGATGAAGATCCGTAAGATTCCTGCAGGATTATTTCTGTCTGTTCATTGAATGTATTGCTGCCTTCGTTACGGTATATTTTAGATATTCCGTCTCCTGCCAGCAGAATATCGAGGTCACCGTCATTATCGTAATCTCCCCAGCGGGCTGCTGACCTGTTTCCGATTCCAGGCAAATCAATATCAGTGTGTTCAAAAAATAAATCAGTAGTAGCAACAACAGGATTATTCTCGCCCGTTTCTGTATAGTATGACGGTCCCGACTCATATTCTACTACCTGGAAAATATATTCCGTTAACGGCTGTAGGCCTGTTATCCATTCACTGGTTCCTGTACCATTGTATACACAGTACCATCCTGTTGCGCCTATTTCATCACCGTTGCCAAACTGAGAATCAGCAGTATATGCTATTGTGTTTTCCGGCAGAGCTGTTTCGGTATTGTCCTGTTTAGCAAATACAACACATGCTGAGCCATTTCCCCTGGTCCAGTTCAGTTTAAGTGATGAAGGGGTGATACTATCTACGAGAACATTTGAAGCCTGTACCGATTCGGTGTAGGTAAATGATTGTTCAGTAGCAAAAGTACCCGGCAGCAATCCGTTATCTATTGCCTGTACACTCCAGTAATAGGTTTTTTTCAATGGATTCTTCAGAATGAATTGAGCGTTGGAACGGGTATTACCCGGTTCAGCCAGAAGATGGTATCCGGAAGCCAGTGACATTGAAGGAACAACTTCGTTTCCTCCCGATGAGGTTCCAATACGTATGTTGTAACTCATTCCGTTGGCAGGAGTTTCGTCACCTGTTACCTGGTCCCATTGAAGGATAACAGAGTTATCATCAGAGGTCGATGCCAGTCCGGAAGGTGTAGCCGGAGCGGTGTTGGATGTTACAGTAAAGTTCCGATATACTTTGGTTATATGTCCGTTATGAGAATTTCCGGTTAGCAATATATCAAGTTTCCCATCGTTATCGTAATCGCCCCAGAATGCAGTACTGCCCCAAATATCCGGGAGGTTTATTCCGGTTTGTTCAGAAAAAGTATTATCCCCATTATTAAGATATACTATTGTTGTAGTTGCCCAAGCACCACATAAGAGGATATCAGCGTCCCCGTCATTGTCAAAATCACCCCAGACAGCTGTTCCCCATCCAACTCCGTTCAGTGAAGTTTGTTCTGTAAAGGTATCATCGCCGTTATTGTGATATACTTTGGCCATTCCGCCACCGTCGACATACCCGGTTAATACTAAATCGAGGTAACCGTCATTATCATAATCACCCCAGGCTATCGAAGAACCTGCTTCGGTAGGATCAAAACCAGGATCAGTCAGTTCAGTAAAAATGTTGTCACCGTCGTTTCTGTACAATTTGGTTGCTTCATTACCGGAAAGCAAAATATCAAGATCACCATCATTATCATAATCAGCCCACGACACATAACCATCATTTATTCCATGCAGGTCTATCTGGTTCTGCCATGTAAAAGTGTTATCTCCATTATTTTTGTATATCCTGGTAATGTCACCTGATGTACTATTTCCTGAAAGCAGTATATCAAGGTAACCATCATTATTATAATCACCCCAGGCTACTGAACTACCATTTACTCCTGGCAAAGAAATACTCGTCTGTTCAGAAAAAGTGTTACTCCCTTCGTTTCTGTATATCTTTGATACTCCAATACCGGTCAGGAGTATATCCAGATCACCGTCATTGTCATAGTCTCCCCATGCCGTAGCCCCACGTGATACCCCTTCAAGAACAATACCTGTTTGTTCGGTAAATGTATTGCTGCCTTCGTTACTGTATACTTTTGAAAAATAACCGTCATCCTCACCAGTCAACAAGATATCCAGATCACCATCATTATCATAGTCTCCCCATATTGCAGTACTCTCACCCAGACCCTGCAAGTCAATGTCTGTTTGCTCCGAAAAGGCATTGGTTTGAAATACTGCAGGATTGTTTTCACCTGCATCAGTATTGTATATTTCACCGGCATCATACTCAATTACCTGGAAAATATAATTAGTCCATGTTTCCAGACCGGTAACCTTAACACCTGAACCTGTTCCGTTATAAATGCAATACCATCCTGTTGCAACGATTTCATCACCATTGCCGAAAACCGGATCAGCAGCATACGCAGTCCCGTCAGCAGGAAGGGCTGAACCGCTGTCACCCTGTTTGGCAAATACTGCACATGCCGTACCGTTTCCCCTGGTCCAGTTCAGTACTAAAGATGAAATTTCAACACTATCTACAGTAATATCTGAAGCCTGTATAGATACAGAGTATGTAAATGATTGTTCTGTCGCAAATAATCCCGGCATGAATCCGTTATCAATTGCTTGTACACTCCAGTAATAGTCTGTTTTTGGAGGATTTTTAAGAATAAACTGTGCATTGGAGCGGGCATTACCCATACCGGAGAAAAGGTGTTCACCTGTGGCAAGCGACATTGCTGAAACCACATCACTGGCACCGGGAGTTGTGCCAATACGTACATTGTAACTCAATCCATCAGAAGGTGTTACATCACCGGTTACCTGGTTCCACTGTAGTGTTACTGATGTATTGTCAGTGGTTGCTGATAGTCCGGCCGGTGTAGATGGTGGTGTATTAGAACCTGAAATTTGATTTTGGTAAATTTTGGTAATACTACCATGACCTGTATCACCTGAAAGAAGTATGTCAAGCTTACCATCATTATCGTAATCACCCCATGAAACAGAGCTGTTATGAACATCTGTAAGCCATATTCCTGTTTGTTCGGAAAATGTGTTATTACCGTTGTTGCGATAGACTTTAGCAGTTCTTCCATTATTAATGGAACCTGACAGTAATATATCAAGGTAACCATCATTGTCAAAATCACCCCAGACTGCAGAAGCATCCCATGTATCAGTCAGAATTATTTCGGTTTGTTCTTCAAAGGTGCCGTCCTGCATATTACGGTATACTTTTGACTGGCCATTACCGGTTAAAAGTATATCCAGCCAGCCGTCGTTGTCATAATCACCCCAGTCTGTTGAGCCCCACGAGACTCCATGCAAAGGTAAACCACTAAGTTGCGTAAAAGTATTATCACCATCATTGCGGTAAACTCTTGAAGGGCCATCTCCGGTTAAAAGGATATCCAAATCACCGTCATTGTCATAATCGCCCCATTCTGTTGTGCATGAAGAGATGCCCGGTAAATTTATTCCGGACTGCCATGTGAAGGTATTGACGCTTTCATTTCTATATATCCTTGTATAACCGTCTCCTGCCAGAAGTATGTCAAGGTCTCCGTCATTGTCATAATCACCCCATGCACATGAAGATGCAGCCATCCCCTGCAAGACAATTCCGGTTTGTTCCGTGAATGTACCACTACCATTATTGTGATATACTTTGGAAATTGCACCTGCATCGCTGTTTCCTGTCAATATTATATCAAGATACCCGTCATTATCATAATCGCCCCAGTCTGCACAACCATCCCAGATTCCTTCAATAACAATTCCTGTTTGTTCAGTAAAAACTCCACCACCATCATTACTGAATATTGTTGAATTGTTATCGCCGGTTAGTAAAACATCAAGGTCACCATCGTTATCATAATCGCCCCAGAGGGAAACACTATTACTTACCGCAGTCAGTGATAAACCTGTTAGTTCAGCAAACGCATTTGTTTGTATGACAGATGGATTATCCTGTCCTGTCTGGGTATAATAAGCTGGTCCGGTATCATATTCTATTACATGAAATATATAATCCGTTAGTACTTCCAACCCAGTAACCTTCACAGATGAGCCTGTTCCGTTGTAAACACAATACCATCCTGTTGCTTCTATTTGATCACCGCTTCCAAAGGCAGGATCAGCAGCATAGGATAAACCATCTTGGGGCAGGGCTGATCCGCTGTCACCCTGTTTGGCGAAAACTGCACAGGCTGAGCCGTTACCCCTTGTCCAGTTTAATTGTAATGATGAAGGTTCAATACTATCGGCAAAAACATTTGAGGCCTGCAGCGAAACCGAAAAGCTGAATTCTTGCTCGGCAGCAAAGGTGCCTGCCATGAATCCGTTATCTACTGCCTGGACACTCCAGTAGTATGTGGTTTTTTCAGGATTCTTCAGGATGAACTGGTTGTTGATCTGGACATTGCCTATTGCCGGAAGTAGGCGTTCTCCTGTGGCCAGTGACATAGGAGATACAATTTCACTTCCACCCGAAGTTGTACCAATTAGTACATTGTAACTCATTCCATCGGCAGGAGTGGCATCACCGGTTACCTGGTCCCACTGAAGGGTAACGGATGTGTCATCTGAGGCTGAGGATAAGCCTGTTGGCGCTGCCGGTTCACTGTTGGCTGTTCCGGTGCCATTCTTATATATATGGGTTACAGAACCGCTTCCTGTATCCCCTGATAATAGTATGTCGAGTTTCCCGTCATTGTCATAATCACCCCAGGCTACCGAACTATTATTAACGGCTGTAAGAGTCTCATCAGTTTGTTCCGAGAAAGAATTGTCACCATTATTTCTGTAAATTTTGGCAACCTGATCCTCATAATTCAACCCTGTCATTAAGATATCCAGGTAACCGTCATTGTCAAAGTCGCCCCAGGCTACAGAACCATTTTCCACTCCTGTTAACTCAATATCCGTTTGTTCTGAAAAGCTGTTATCCCCATTATTGCGATAGATTTTTGATATATAGTTTTCATTATCCCAACCAGCCATCAGTATATCCAGGTAGCCGTCATTATCATAATCACCCCATGCTACTGAACTGCTATGAATGCCCGTTAGATTAAAACTGTATTGCGGAGTAAAAGTATTATCTCCGTTATTTCTGAAGACAACGGAATTTCCCCAGCCTGTTATTAATATATCCAGATCACCGTCCCTGTCATAATCACCCCAGGCTGAAGAACCGTTATCTGCACCAACCAGAATTATTTCCGATTGTAATGTAAAGGAATTATCTCCATTATTGCTGTATATCCCCGAAGATCCGTTTCCAGTAAATAATATATCCAGATCGCCGTCATTGTCATAATCACCCCATGCTACCGAGCCTTCGTTAATACCTTGCAACACAATACTTGTTTGTTCGGTAAATGTATTATTCCCGTTATTACGGTATATTTTCGATACCGGACGGGAAGCTCCATAGCCTGTCAGCAGGATATCCGGGTATCCATCGTTGTCATAATCACCCCAGGCTGCCGCACTGGAATTTACTCCTTCAAGGATTATCCCGGTTTGTTCGGTAAATGTATTGCTGCCTTCGTTAAGGTATATCTTTGAAATACCGTCACCGGTCAGCAAAATATCCAGGTCACCGTCCCTGTCGTAATCGCACCAGGAAACCGAACTGTTAGAAACACCCTGTAATGTTATATCCGTTTGTTCAACAAAAGTCTGAGGATACAGGTTAATTACCAGTGCTAAAAGAAAAAATGATAATTTAAGTCTTTTTATAGGATTATTTCTCATTAAGGTATACAGGCTTAAGTAAGAATGAAAAACATCATAATTTACGATCATTTGAATATGAATGCAAGTTTTTTTTGATTTGTTTGATTAAGGGAGGGAAAGCTATGATGAAAAACATGCTGGTTTTGATGACTATACGTATTTCAACCGTACAACACGTTTATGAAATAATACATTTTATCAGTCAGTTTATGTAACGCTGGCATATTTTAACCTATAGGATACTGCCATAAGTCAAAAAATAGACACAGAAATCAGTCATCTATGTAAAATGTCGTAACTTTAATTGATTATTTTTATACTATATGTTAAGATAAGATAAAATTATGTCACGGAAAAAGTCGCTATTATTCGTATTTATTTCTTTCCTGTTTGGTACTGTTATTATCGCACAGGAAAAACAAACACCTGCTTACTATAGCTTCAGCAGCAGTTTGAAAAATCAAGTAATCCTTAAGGATGATTTCAGCAAGTTTAACAATTACTGGTTGTTGGGTATTGAGGAAAACAGCTGGTCTGAAACCATTGAAGATGGTCACCTTGTATTCCAGTCGCTGACCACAAAGTCGAAGGAGGATCTTCTCCCGGTTCTTATTGATCAGAATCGTGACTTTGAAATTGAAACCTCAATCCGCTTTGTTGAAGGGCAAATGGACAAAGCCTATGGTCTTCAGTGGGGGAAATCGGTTAATCCGGTACGGCAATACGATTTTCTTCTGACAGGGGGCGGACACTTCACAATTGATAAATATGACGGAGGATTCTCCGATTATGTACCTTTCACCATTTCTGACAATGTTAACAGGTATGCCTTTAATAAACTTACCGTCAGAAAGGTAGCGGATAAATATTACTTCTTCCTGAATGAACAACTTGTTCATTCAATGCCCTTTGAACCCTTCTTTGGGAACCTTGTGGGCTTCCAGGTCGGAGATAATTCTACAATCAGGATCGATCATATCGAGATCGCATATCTTGATGAGGTGGAAGCTGAAAAGTCAAAGGTCCTGATAATGGACTATGAGTTTATTACTCAAAGTGATAAAGTAGCAGTAGGGAAAGCAGTTACACTTAAAGTCAATGTTACAAATGTGGGAGAAAGAGATGCTTCAAACTTATCGATTAATTATAGAGTGCCGCCAAATGTTGAAGTCCTCGATTATGAAAGAGTAGAGTCTCTAAAGGCCGGAGAAGAAGAGCTAATTACCCTTCAGTTTTTCGCAAATGAGAATTATACAGATACAATTATTCCGATCAGTTTTGAAATTACAGGGGCAGATATTACCAATGTTAATGACCTGTTATTTGCTGTGGCAATGGATAAACCCCTGACCAGTGAGATAGATAAGACCCTGGCCCAGACTTACAGTGATTACAGGGGTGGTAATGATCCGCTGAAAGGACTGAATGTGGCCCAGGCAATGAAATCTGTCCAGGTGGGAGAGTATTATGCTCTTATCATCGGAGTAGACCAGTATACAGGTGAATGGCCCCGTTTGATGAATGCCGTCAATGATGCCAGGGGAGTAGCTGAAACACTCACATCAAAATATCAGTTCCATTACCTGAAAACACTATATGACAAAGATGCCACGCGCGATAATATTCTCAGGGAATTTGAATGGCTTATGCAAAATGTAAAACCCAACGATAATGTCTTTATATATTATTCAGGACATGGGGAATACCTTGAAAATATGGATAAAGGATTCTGGGTACCATATGATGCAAGCTCCAAAACAATATCCCGCTATGTTTCCAATGATGATATCCGTTCCTTCCTGTCAGGGATAAACTCCAAGCATACACTTCTTGTTACAGATGCCTGCTTCAGCGGTGATATTTTCAGGGGAAAAACTATGACTATACCTTATGAGAATTCAACAAAATATTACCAGAAGGTATATTCACTGAACAGCAGGAAAGCACTCACATCAGGTGGCGTTGAGCCGGTTATGGACAAAGGCAGGGAAGGTCACTCAGTTTTTGCATACTATTTTCTTAAAGCCCTGGAATCTAATTCAGAGAAATATCTTGATGCAAACCAGGTTTTTGAATATCTGAAAATACCGGTAGTAAATGATTCATACCAGACACCGGCATATAGTCCTATAAGGAATACGGGTGATGAAGGAGGACAATTTATCTTTATGTTGAAATAATACAAGGAAATAAAGCAATCAGGGTATATCAAAAGTCCTTTGTGTACCTTTGTGATGCACTTTGTGCTCTTTGTGGTAAAATAATAAATCCCTTAACCACAAAGTTACACAAAGGAATACACAAAGAACACAAAGGAAGAAAGATTTATGATAATCACTTTTGATATACCCTCTTTGCCTTCAGGTAGTAATTATTGACTATATTTACATAAATCCTCAACCTGTAAAGACTAATGTATAAAAGAATCCTTATTCTATTCTCGTTATTATTCCTGCTACAGGCAGAATCAAATTCCCAGCAATATTTTTTCAGGAAATACTCAGTGGAGGAAGGTCTTCCACAGTCATCCGTATACTGTATCATTGAAGATCAACGTGGTTTCATGTGGATGGGAACGAATGGAGGCGGACTTTGCCGTTTCGACGGAAATAAGTTCGAGACATTTACAAAAACCGACGGTCTATCTGACAATGTAATCCGAACCCTTTTTGAAGATAGCAACGGGATGATGTGGATTGGCACTGATAACGGATTAACCATGTTTGATGGTGAGAATTTTATTTCTTTATCTGATCAGCCTGCCCTACAGGGAACATCCGTACTGAAAGTCATTGAGGGGAATGACGGGATAATCTGGGTAGGCACAAATTATAATGGTTTGGTCTCTGTTAAACAGGGTGATTCACTTTTAGTCAGGAATTTTACTTCAGAGGATGGTCTTATCAGTAATTTCATTTTCGACATTTACGAAGATTCTGAACAGCGTCTCTGGCTGGGAATGGTAGGAGGTGTAAACATCCTGACTTTTGCTGAAGCAGATACTCTTAATATTGTAAATATTGAAGACCCTATAATTCCTGCTGATTTTATACTGTCTGTTCATGAGGATGCTGATAATAATATATTCTGGCTGGGAAGTCATAGTGAGGGTATGTTCAAAGCTGTCCGGTCACAAGATGCGGGAGAATACAGGGTGGTCAGGTCAGAAATTAATGATATGTACCGTGGCCTGACTGTGTGGGATATTATGTCCTCGAATGAGGAGTTATGGCTTGCAACAAATAATAACGGAATAGTAAGACTTAAGGATGACAAAGTCATTGGGAGCTTTACAAGGGATAATGGCCTGCCCTCAAACCAGATTGTAGATATTTTCCGGGATCATGAAGGTAATACCTGGTTGGCCTCTTATGGACAGGGCGCCCTGATGTATGATGATGATAAATTTCTGGGTTATGGCCCTGAAGAGGATATCCCCGGCAACCAGGTCCTGGGATTGTTTATCGATGAGGAGATACTCTATACCGCTACTGAGGAAGGATTCTCCGTATTCGAAAAGGACGGAGATAAAATAAACAAATTAAGGTATTACTCCTTGCCCCATGGCCTGAACGATGTGGGTGCCAATACAATAATAAAATATGAGGGAAAGATCTGGATAGGGACAAATGAAGGTTTGAATATATATGATGGGAGTCGTCTTTCAAGATTTGAATACAGTTACAGACTACCCGATCTGAAAGTCAGCTCAATGCTGGTTGATTCACACAATGACCTCTGGATAGGTACTGCCGGCGGTTATGGTAAGTATACAGGAGATTACCTGTTTACAATGAATGAGGATGACGGATTGATAAATAATGAGGTACAGACTATTATTGAGGACTCAAAGGGAAGGATATGGATGGGTACCCTGGGCGGACTGGTTATGCTGGAGGATACAGTTTATCATGATTTTAATGAAGTGGAAGGGCTTACATTTCTTCGTATAAATACATTGGCTGAAGATCCTGCTGGAAATATCTGGATAGGAACATTCGGCGGAGGTATCTTTAAATTCGGAAACATAACAGATTCCATACCTGTTACCTTTGTTGCAGGAAAGGGCGTCCTTTCATCAGGTACCGTGAACAGTCTCTTCTTTATTGACAAGAACTCTTTGATAGCCGGAACAGAACAGGGGTTTGACCTGATAGAACTGGATGATAACCAGGAGATAACAAGAGTGATACCATATGACAATAAAGATGGCTTTACGGGAGGAGAAAACAATACCAATTCAATAGCACAGGATAATCAGGGATTTATTTGGTTCGGTACGAAAAATGGTCTGATACGTTTCAATCCGGGCATAAACCAGGATTTCAATCTGGTACCCACCGCCTTTATCACTTCCATAAAACTCTTTTTTGAAGAAGTAGACTGGAAAGCAAGGGATTTTGAGATAATCAAATGGTCAGGACTGCCCGAGAACCTTGTCTTGTCACATAAGGACAACCATGTGACCTTTGATTTCACCGGTCTCTCATTCAGCAATCCCGATGACCTGATGTTTTCCTATCGCCTGCAAAGAAAAGGAACAGGAGAATGGTCACCATGGTCCGCTTCCCGTAATGTCTCCTCTTCTGACCTGCCCCCAGGTGATTATACATTTTCTGTTAGAGCGAGAAATAAATATGGGACTACAGGCGAGGAGGCTCAATATAGTTTTACAATTAAACCACCCTTCTGGAGAACCGCATGGTTCCTTGTTTCTGCATCATTGGTTATTGCAATGATAATCATAGGATATTTCAAATACAGAGAGAGAAAGCTTATAGCGGAAAAAATAAAGCTTGAAAAGATCGTGGAAGAAAGGACCAGGGAAGTCGTGGAACAAAAGGATGAAATAGCAAAACAGAGAGATATAGTAACATACCAGAAAAAAGAGATAACCGACAGTATACAATATGCGGAAAGGATACAACAGGCTGTTCTTCCTGAGGAGAAGATCCTGAGAAAAAACTTTACAGATTATTTTATCCTTTTTCGTCCAAAGGATATTGTAAGCGGTGATTTCTACTGGATGTCGGAAAAGAAAGGTAAAATCATATTCACAGCTGCTGACTGTACAGGTCATGGCGTTCCGGGAGCCTTTATGAGTATGCTGGGCGTGAGCTTTCTGAATAAAATAGTAAATGAATCAGGAATAAGTGTCCCGGCAAAAATATTGAATACACTTCGTGAAAATGTCATAATATCACTGAAACAGAAAGGCATATACGAGGAAACGACAAAAGACGGAATGGATATGGCTCTCTGCTCAGCAGACCTGAAGAATAATACGTTGCAATATGCGGGAGCCAATAATCCATTGATACTTATCAGAAAGGTAGACGGAGAATATAGTGTTATCGAAAAAAGAGCTGATGGTATGCCCGTAGGTATCTATTCAAGAATGAGTCCCTTTACAAATCATGAACTTGAGATACAAAAAAATGATACAATATATCTTTTTTCAGATGGTTTCTATGATCAGTTTGGCGGCCCGAAAGGAAGAAAATTTATGAAACCAAGGTTTTATGACATGCTGCTCGAACACCAGGAACTTGATATGAACCTTCAGAAAGAAGCCTTTGAAAAAACACTTGATGACTGGATTAATTATCCCTCTGACAGGGGACACCATATAGGACAGATTGATGATATAATTCTTGTGGGGATCAGGATATAAAAGGTCGTGCAGTTTGGCAGTCTTGCAGTCTTGTGATCTTTTATATAAGATATTTTCTTAAATTGCAGTAAGAATAAAAATCCAAATAAAATGAGAAGGTTAATTGTAGTGATTATCTCATTGACAGTTTGCCTGGGATCATTTTCTCAGAATCTGAGTCTTGCCGGCTCTGTGGTTTCAATTTCATGTGGTTATACAACCTCAGCTGATAATAATCTCTCCTGGACAGTTGGTGAACCGGTTGTTGATATACTGAAATCGGCAAATTACATCCTAACAGTTGGATTCCAGCAAAACTGGGAGAGGATAGTAGGCATTGAAGATCTGGAGGCGGGATTGCAGCCGGCAGTTTACCCTAATCCCGGAACCCGCGAAGTATTCGTAAGGATAACAGGTAATAATACATCTGAAGTATTCATCGAAATATTTAACCTGCAAGGCTTAAAAATATATTCCGAAAGGAAAAATAACTTCATGGATGACGGACTGATTTCCATAGATATTTCAAGTCTTAAAACAGGAATGTATCTTTTGCATGTCAGATATCCTGACAGGATACCCGGACAGGTTTTTAAGCTCATAAAAAAACAGGAATAAAATCTTAATAACATGAAAAAAATAGTATCCACATTTTTTACTCTAATGCTGGTTCTATATCTGGTATCAGATATATCGGCACAGGTACCCCAGGGCTTTAATTTTCAGGCTGTTGCCCGCGACAATAATGGTTATGTTCTGGGTAATAAAGCAGTAACCCTGAAGATAGGAATTGTATCATCAACAACGGAAATAACAGTATGGGAGGAAACTCATGCTGTTACTACCAGCGATATTGGTCTGTTCAGTCTTACAATAGGAGAGGGAACAAGAACAGCAGGTGTTGCAACACAATTCTCAGATATAGATTGGAGTACAGGCTTGTATTATCTCAAAGTGGAAATGGATGCGGGAAACGGATATGAAAATCTGGGTACAAGTGAATTGCAGTCTGTTCCATATGCATTGGTTGCCAATAAATTATCGTCGGTTCCCGAATTAACTACACTCTCCTCCCTGGGTATTGCAGAGATTGAGGGTCACAATGCTGATTCTGCACTTTTCGTGGTGAAGAACAAGAACGGTGATGTTATTTTTGGTGTTTATAACGAGGGTGTCAGAATTAATGTTGCCGATTACCCTGAAGGAACCAAAGGAGTTAAGGGCGGATTTTCAATTGGCGGCTTTGACGTTACAAAGGGTCTGACCAATGAATATATGAGGGTATCCCCAGATAGTGTAAGAATATATGTCGATGAGACTGTTGCCAAGGGACCCAAGGGAGGATTTGCCATCGGCGGATTCGGAACAGATAAAGGAGTGACAGATCTTATGCATCTTACCCCCGACAACTATTTTATCGGACATCAGGCCGGAAATTCTATAACAGATGGTTTGTATAATTCTTTTTTTGGATACGATGCGGGGCAAAGTAATACACTCGGGAATAATAACGTTTTTGTTGGCAATGAAACAGGATACTCAAATATTGACGGCAACTGGAATATTTTTATCGGTAACAGGGCAGGCTATGCAAATACAACAGGTAATGGTAATATAATCATGGGAGATGAGGCAGGAAGCTCAAATACGACAGGCGCTGCAAATGTCTTCCTTGGAGACTGGGCCGGACGTGATAACACTGAGGGTGAATCGAATGTCTATATCGGAGCAGATGCAGGCTTATTAAGTACTACGGGCAGCTATAATGTCTTCCTCGGCTCAAGTGCAGGAGCCAATAATAGTTTAGGTACTTCAAACGTTTTTCTGGGTGAAACCTCCGGTTATTCAAATAGCACAGGCAACTCCAATGTTTTTATTGGTACAGAAAGCGGATTTAACAATGAGACAGGTAACTATAATGTTTTTATCGGAGAGCTTGCAGGTTGGGATAATTCTATTGGAGAGGATAATGTGTTCATCGGTGCAAGTGCAGGGGAATACAATACGCAGGGAAGCTATAATGTGTTCCTTGGATCCAGCTCCGGAAACAGCAATAGTACAGGAAGTTATAATGTGTTTCTTGGAGAGCAGAGTGGTTATAGCAACGATAACGGGATATCAAACGTATTTCTCGGCAAGGAGGCAGGTGTTGAAAACAGCTCAGGATCCTATAATGTCTTCCTGGGAACATTGACAGGGCAGAGTAATACGATTGGCCAGCAAAATGTATTCCTTGGTCAGGAAGCCGGAAGTGCAAATATATCAGGCAACTACAATGTGGCTATTGGTACCCTGAGCGGAAGCTCAAATGAAACAGGGGGCAGCAATGTCTTTATCGGATATATGGCAGGTATTGATGAAACAGGGTCCAACAGGCTTTATATTGACAATGCAGGCTTATCATGGGACGAGGCACTTATTTATGGTGAATTTGATAATAATTACCTGAGTTTCTATGCCGACCTTGATGTTGCCGGGGATGTATATGCCACGGATGTTGTTGCTACATCCGATGAAAAATATAAAACCGATATTGCAGATATGCCGGATATTCTCAATAAGGTTATGGATTTAAGACCTGTTACATTTAACTGGAATACCCGCGAGTATCCAAAAGGAAGATTTTCAGGAGAGCAGCAGATTGGATTAATTGCCCAGGAGGTTGAGACTCTATTTCCGGAACTTGTAAAAACGGATAAGAAAGGAGATCTGGCGATCAACTATACAAAGCTTACAGTTCTATTACTGCAGGCAATGAAGGAACAGCAGGAAATCATTGAAGAACTGAAGGTAAAGGTTGATGAGCTTCAGAATAATTAAACTGCATAGTTAGACTTATTTTTTCAGGCAGTCTTCCTGTAACGATTTACTGCCAGGACTGTGAATACAATGGCAATAAGTGTAAGGGCAAATATATCACCTTCTATATCCTGAAATGTTGATCCTTTAAGCATAATCATTCTGTTTATACGCATAATATATGCAGCCGGATTGACCATATTTATCTTTTGTGCCCATACCGGCATACTTTCAGCAGGTGTGAAAACACCACTCATCAGGATAAAAATAATTATAAACAGAAAGCCCGTAAACATGTATTGCTGCTGTGTGTTTGAAATAGTCGATACCAGAAGTGCCACACCGAGAAGACCTGTAAGAAATATTGCCGAACAAAGGAACAGGAGCGCAATACTACCCTCAAAAGGTATATTGAAAGTGAGCTTGCCTATTATCAGCCCGATAGCCAGATCAACGAGTCCTATTATCAGGAAGGGAACCATTTTTGCCGTTATAAACTGATATTTTTTTACAGGAGTTACATTTATCTGTTCAATGGTGCCGCTTTCCTTTTCCTTCACAAGATTAAGCCCTGCCAGTACAAATCCTATTGCCATGATAAGTATCCCGAGTACACCCGGTAACATATAATGTTTGTAATTGAGCATTTCGTTGTACCAGTACCTGTTGGTCAATTGTATCCCGGGTATGGATTGTATAGTGGTCCCGGTATTTTCAGCAACGATATTCAGATTATAATCACGAATCACTCCTGTGAGATAAGCCCATGAAAGCTGGGCATTAACAGCATTTATGGCATTTGCTGCTACTAAAATTCTACCTGTCTGACCCTGTCCGGTTTCTTTTCCGAACCCTGACGGTATATGAAGTATAAGATCACATTTACCTCTGTGAAGCAGATCATTGGCTTCCTGCTCCGAAAAAGTTGAGAACTCTACCTTAAAAAATTCTGATCCCTCAAGCTGGCTTACCAATCCTCTCGATTCTTGTGTCATGTCCCTGTCAATGATACACAGCTTTACGTTTTTGATCTCAAAAGTGACTGCAGGCACCAGTATTAGCATCTGTACTATGGGAACAGCAAAAATTGCCTTCCCGATAAACTTATCCCTGAAGATCTGGAGAAATTCTTTTCTTATCAGATATAATATAGACCTCATACTAATTATTTTAAACCTTTGTGCCTGTGCGCCATTGTGCCTTTGCGCCTTTCACTGCAACCTGATTTTAAAATTCCTCATACTTACCCATATAGCTACTGCTGTAAAAAATATCAGTATCAGTGTTTCTTTCCATACATAAAGGAATCCTGTTCCCTTAATCATTATGTTCTTGATCACAACGATGAAATATCGCGGGGGGAATACTGCACTTACCCAGGCATATATTTTTGGCATATTTTCAAGAGGGAAAATAAATCCTGAAAGAAGTATTACAGGCAGAAGCATGCCTACCAGTGTCATGAATATTGCCTGTTGCATGGTTTTGGCAACTGTCGATATCATTATGCCAATTGAAAGGCTTAACAAAATATAGAGCATCAATTCGGCAAGCAGTAGTATTATGCTGCCCTTTATCGGAAGGCTGAATACGACCCATGACAGAAGTAATATCAACACTGCATCGGCTATTGACAGAATGAAATAAGGAATTACTTTTCCAAGTATTATATGGATGGGTTTAAGAGGTGAAACGAGAAGTACCTCCATTGTTCCGAATTCCTTTTCACGTGTAATTGTGATGGATGTCATCAGGGCACAGATAAGTGTCAATATTATGGTTATAACTCCCGGTACAAACATAAAGTGACCAAGCAGGGAAGGATTGTAAAACATCCTGACTTCGGGTTGGACAAGTATATTACCTGATCCTGTTGTTTCCAGTAGGCCACTGTTGAAATCAGCTGTGATAGCAGTAATATAATTTGTTACAAGACTTGCCATGTTCGGTTCCGAACCGTCAGCTATTATACTCATAACAGCCTTTCCTTCACTAATAAGGTTACTGCCAAAATCCTTTTCGAATATTATAACCGCCTTTATTTTATTTTTCCTGAGTTCTTTGTCTATATCATTGTAGCTCAACAGACTTTCGCTTTTTCTGAAAAATCCCGAGGAACAGATTTTATCAGAAAGTTGCTGGGTTATTTCATCACCTGAAAAATCAAGAAAAGCTACCGGAGCATTCTTCAGATCTGTAGTTACCACATATCCGAATAAAAGGATCTCCGCAGCAGGGATAACGAATATTATTATCATTGTCCGGAAATCCCTGAAGATATGCAGGAACTCTTTTTTTACAAATCCGAGAAAACGTTTCATGTTATTCGATCTTAATTAGAACTTGGATTTAGCCCCCCTTTAGAGCCTGTCCCGGCCGAAGGTCGGGAGGGGATGGGGGGTCTCGCAATCTTCACAAACACCTCTTCAATCGATGAGGCACTATATTGTCTTTTCAGCTCTGCAGGTGTATCGAGTGCCACAATCTTACCATCACTCATTATTGATACCCTGTCACAGTACTCAGCTTCATCCATATAATGTGTTGTTACAAAAACAGTAATACCTCCGGCAGCAGTTTCATATATCATTTCCCAGAACTGCCGACGGGTTACAGGATCCACACCGCCTGTAGGCTCATCAAGAAAAACGATCCTGGGCTCATGAAGAACAGCTACGGAAAATGCAAGTTTTTGTTTCATCCCAAGCGGCAGATCCGATATCAACCTGTCACCGTAATCCGTAAAATCCAATTTCCTGAGAAGCTCATCAGTTCTTTTTCTGATAAGCTCTTTAGACATTCCGTATATCCCACCGTACAACATAATATTCTCTTTTGCAGTAAGATCTTCATAGAGTGAAAATTTCTGGCACATATATCCGATGTTTTTCTTTATTTTTTCAGGTTGTCTTTTGGCATCAAAACCGGCCACGGTTACTTCGCCTGAACTTGGTTCAGATAATCCTGATAAGATCCTGAGTGCTGTCGTTTTGCCCGCTCCGTTAGCTCCAAGGAATCCGAATATCTCGCCTTCGAAAACCTCAAAGGTCAGGTTGTCGTTGGCGACGAATCTGCCAAACTTCTTCACCAGGTTTCTGACCGTTATTACTGTTGTATTTGTCATACTACATCCCCCCAGCCCCCTTCAAAGGGGGAGTTGAATCTGTACTCATTAATTCGAGGAATCTGTCTTCAATTCCTGCCTCTGCTTCAGTTATTACTACATCCCTGATACCCAGTTTGTCCAGATATTCGTAAAAAGATTTATCATACTTATCTTCTGAGAAAGTCACATGGACAGAATCTCCGAAAGGATAAGCAGTAGTCGTTTCCGGGTATTCTCTCAGGGCATTTATCAGTAAGTACTTTTCAGAAGCCTTGACGCTGAACAGTTTTTTTGTGAATCCCTTTTTTATATTTTCGGGTTCATCTATTGTAAGTATGCTCCA
>Ga0272441_10000474_pt1 | contig 92089 bp, 64 predicted proteins | sample SSMProp6N_FD_193582 | JGI IMG/M metagenome (GOLD analysis project Ga0272441, IMG submission 193582) | Marine sediment archaeal communities from Little Sippewissett salt marsh, Falmouth, MA, United States - SSM-Prop-6N | ecosystem: Environmental > Aquatic > Marine > Wetlands > Sediment ... | reverse complement strand
GATGGAACATACATATGGCAGTGGGGAATGGATATCTATGGGCCGGACCTTGCCAAGGTGTGCGATGAATTTCTTTTCCATGAATCAGATTATCCGCCTGATGTTGCTCTGTCGGGGGTATCAGGTGTACACATTTTCGAGGACAATAATTTTGCGGTTATCTGGGAGGTTAAATGCAATAGGCCCAGGTCTTGTCAGCTTCTATATGTTGACTTTTATAATAGCCAGGGGGAGCGTTTATGCCAGACCTATGAACTAACCTCTGCCAGAGGGAAGCTGGACAATGACTTCTACCATCATGCCCATTTCGAAAGGTCAGTCTCGCTTTCAAGTAACAGGGTCGCCATATTCTGGCAGCCGACATATGGGTATGATAATATATTCTGCCAGGTATTCAGTAACAGCGGTGATATTTTGCATGACCCTGTATTGGTGCATTCATTTGGTTCTCCGATAGGTATGCCGCAATTTAAGATATATGAGGTTAAAAAATTAGACGATGACAAATTGGCAATATTCTGGTTGTGGGATGACCAGACACAACCCGACCTATGGACCAGTGCATTCAGGCCGAATCATCTCTATATGAAGGCATTCACGATAGATGGCCAAGTTGAAGATGTCGAGGAGATTACCAATGGCAATTTTTATCAGATCCTTGTCAATGACATAACCGTAACCTCTGATGGGGATATCGAAATCCAGTGGCGGGAAATGAGCCAGAGCCTGGTTGATAATCCTCCCGATGTCATCGATAGTGATAGGATCCGGAGGGGCAATGAGGGTATTATATTGGATAATAGCCCGGAATCCGTTGGGAATGATCTGATCGATATATCATCTGATAAGCACCAGAGATTGTTGGATGCAATAGACCGTATTTTTTTCTCGGTTATTCCGTCTCAAAGAACATTTTCGGGTATAAAAGAACGAACAAGCGGATTTATGTTTTTTCATAATACCGAAGCCGATCCATATGATTTCATAAGGCCGTTCGATAGTGATAATTGGATTGCCGGCAGTGCCTTGAATGTCAACATGCAAAACATTATTTATGGCCGGGACAGGATACCTTTTCAGGAATCTTTAAGGGCCTCCCTTGACGCGTACAGGCCGTATAGGGTTTTTAATGCCGCTTATATTAACGGAGAAGATGAAATGGCTCAGATCATCAGTTCTCTACAGGATAAGGTCAAGCTTACAGAAACGGAAAGAGCCCTATATACCGCGGCCCAGGTTATCCAGGAGATCTCTTTGTATATGGATGGGGAGACCATGATGGCAGTAAGCCGCGACATGAACCTTGTTCTGATGTTGGAGGAATTAAATGTTTTTGGGCAGGCCCAGGACCTGAAGTTCATACAGGGTATACTTTCGGAATTTGTGATAAATCATAGGGCCCTTTACGATAATTATCTCAGCCGGACCACGGCCATATATGATGAAATACAGAGGTTATTGGACATCGATATTGATGGGGCATCATTACCGGATGAATATATATCATTGTCAAAGCTGGTAGGAAATTTCAGGCAGAAAGTTGTGATAGACCTGGCATTGCAGGAGATACAAAATAAGCCTTCGGGTTTGTTGAGTAACAGCGAAGAAAAGGCTTTGGAAACCGCTAAAAAGCTGATCCCATTAAAGCGGAAATATATTAAGGATTTCAGGCAAATAATATCATCCTGTCTCAGATCCATAAAGGAAAGGTTTACCGAAAAGGAACCTGTAGCCCTGGCCGAAGAACCGGAAGGTACTACAGCCTTCTTTTTATTCGAAGAGTAAAACCGGCTCGCGACCAGGTCACTTGAAGAGCGACCTGGCCGCGAATAACGGTCGCGAGAATTCGAGCGTCCGGGACTAAGCGTCCCGGACGCTGCTTTTTTATAAAAAAACGAACAAAATATCCGCGTAATTTCGTTACATTAGTGGGTTATTGCGCGGATATCTTCCCCCAACGGGTATTCGCGTTTAAAACGCCGTGGATAGTATCCTCGGCGTTTCTTTTTCCATTCTATGAGAATACCCTTGAAATTTCGTCATTTATTATTATAATAATGTCAATATATGAGGATTAAATCTCGGAGGTATTATCTATATTATCTTCTTCGGCTGGCGGCCGGTCTGGTACAGTTATTACCGGCCAACGCGGCCTATGTAATAGGACGGTTTTGTGGATGTCTCGGTTTTCAATTCCTGCCAAAATATCGAAAGCCCGCTATACAGCACCTTAAAATGGCCTTTGGCACTGTGAAGGGTGAAGGAGAGATAAACCGGATAGCGCGTAATGTATTCATGAACATTACCGGCAACTTCGCCTCCATGCCGCACCTTACCCGGGTAAATAAAAATAATATAGATTCTATTGTGAGGGGCCATAACATGAACAGGCTTGATGAGGTACTCTCAAGGGGTAAGGGCATAATTGTCCTTACCGCGCATTTCGGGAATTGGGAACTTGTGGGCGCATATATGAGGATAAAAGGCTATGAAGGCGCGACAATAGTCAGGAAACTCTATTTCTATAAATACGATGAATATCTCGCGAAATTACGCCGTATTCACGACGTGGGCACGGTATATCGCGATGAATCCCCGAAAAAGATGTTGAGGTATCTTAAGGACAATAAGGTGCTGGGTATGCTCGCGGACCAGGATATCCCAAGTATTGACGGTGTTTTTGTGGACTTTTTCGGCAAACTCGCGTATACCCCTAAGGCGCCCGTGAAAATAGCTATGGCAAGCGGGGCGCCTATTGTACCTTGCTTCATGATAAGGAATGGCCTGAAATATGATTATTTCGTTGATGAGCCGATATATGCAGAGGCCGGCCGAAACAAAGAAGAAAGTGTAAAACATTATACTCAAAAGTGGACAAATGTGTTAGAATCATATATTAGGAAATACCCTGACCAATGGGTATGGATGCATAAGAGATGGAGAACACAACCCGCATGACCAGAATTTTTATTATTGTAATGATATGCGGTATATCCCTATTGGGATGCGGCAAAGACGCTCCCGGTACAAAATCGGCAAAAAAGCTGGAAAGGCATCTAATGGAAAAGGCATCCGGCGCCGAAGATGAAGAACTCTCATACCGCCAGGAAGTAAGAAATTTTAAACTCGAAGGGTTTTCGAAGGCCGGTACAAGCAAATGGTCTGTGCACGGGGAATTCGCTAACATAGTGGAGCCGGATATATTCTTTAAGCGGCTGGACGGCGAAAGCCTAAGCGATGAGATGACCATAGCGATAACCGCCGATAGCGGTATCTATAATAAGAATTCCCGCTCTGCGGAATTAAAGGGCAATGTGGTTGTCACATTATCTGACGGCGGAAAGGTCTATATGGACCATGCCCGGTGGAATGCCGGGAATGAGGAGATCATTACGGATTCCCCCATAAAGATCGAACACAGCGGCATCGTATTGGAAGGCAGGGGGGCCATTGTCAAGCCGCAGAGTGAATGGGCCGTAATAGAACATAATATACGAATGGTCGACAAGAGCGGAAGGATAATTAATTGCGAGGGTCCGCTTGAAGTGGATTATAAACACAACAAGGCCATACTGAAAAAAAATGTTGAAATCATTGATGAAGACGGTACAATACAGGCTGATCAAGTGACCGCGTATTTCAATGTAGACACACGCCAGATCGAGAGGATCGAATGGCTGGGCAACGTAAAGGCGGTTTACTGACGATATTCATGTTTTAAGGGGGGCTATGCATTTATTAGAGACCCAGAGTTTGGTTAAGATGTACGGGCACAGGCGGGTAGTAAATGACGTCTGTATAACCGTTAAGCGCGGTGAGGTTGTGGGATTATTAGGCCCTAACGGCGCCGGCAAGACAACGACTTTTTACATGATCACCGGCATTATCCCTCCGGATAAAGGCAAGATAATTTTTGACCAGAAGGATATTACCAGGATCAGTATGCACCACCGCGCGCGTTATGGAATCGGTTATCTTTCACAGGAACCATCGATATTCAGAAAACTTACCGTAGAGCAGAATATCATGGCAATCCTTGAAACATTGGGTTTTTCAAGAAGTGAGAGATTCAGGCGGTTGAATGAATTGTTGGAGGAGCTTAAAATAGCGCACCTGAGAAAAAGCAGGGCTTACACATTGTCGGGCGGGGAGAGAAGAAGGCTGGAGATCACCAGGGCGCTTGTGACCAATCCGATGTTTATTTTATTGGACGAACCGTTCAGCGGGATAGATCCGATAGCGGTTTATGATTGCCAGCAGGTTATCATGGAATTGCGGCAGAAGGGGCTGGGGGTGCTTCTGACAGACCACAATGTCAGGGAAACGCTTACTATTACCGACAGGTCATACCTCATGTGCGATGGAAAAGTCTTGATCGATGGCAGTAAAGAAGAACTGATCTCAAATCCTAAAGCCAGGGAAATATATCTCGGGGAACGCTTCTCTATGTGAGTTTATGACCGCGGCGCGAATTTTAATGCGCGCCGCGGCGAAAAATAGCGTCATTTTTCTATTGCTTAGATTAGCCTTCCATTATATACTATAGGCTCGTTATGAAGACTAAAATTAAAAATAATACGAACTGTGAATGTTTTTTTGAGGTGGAAATACCCAATAAGATGGTCCAGGAAATCACAAAGCTGGTATACGCCCGGATAAGAAAGTATGCCAAGATACCCGGTTTCCGCATGGGCAACGCGCCGCAGGACCTTCTGGAAAAATATCATGGTGAGCAGGCAAAGGAAGAGGTGCTGAAGAGGCTGATACCTGATGGCTATCGCAGAGCGCTTGAGGAGCATAAGATCACGCCGGTATCATTACCCGAGATCACGGATGTCTTGTTTGAGAAGGACAGGAACCTTACTTTTAAGGCCAAGGTAGAGGTTCACCCTCAGTTTAAGCTGAAGAAATATAAAGGTATCAGGGTCAAAGCAGGGAAGGTTAAAGTGGATGACAGTGAGGTTGATGATACCCTCAAAAGATTGCGGGAGATGAACGCGAAATTTGAACCCGTAACGGACCGGAAGAACATATTGAAAAATGACTATCTTATATGCGATGTGGAGGCGTTCGTGGACGGCAAGGCTATATCCAAAAAGCATGAAAATATGTGGATAGAGGCAAATAAGGAGGCCTCGATGCTCGGCCTGGGTGAACACCTGGTCGGTTTGACGGTAGGCCAGGATAAAGAGATAGCCGCTAAGTTGCCTGAGAAGTATTCAGACATAAAATATGCGGGAAAGGACGCCCGTTTTAAAGTGCTTGTCAAAGAAATAAAGGAAAAGAAATTGCCTTCGGTCGATGATGAATTGGCCAAGGATATGGGCAAGGAATCTCTGGATAACCTGAAAGATGACCTAAAGCAGCAATTGTTACAGAAAAAAGAGGCCAACAGAAAAATAAATATTCAGAATCAGATATTGGACAAATTATTAAAGGATCATCGGGTCGCCGTTCCTTCTTCAATGGTGAAAAGGCAATTCGAGGTGTTAGAAAAACGGGTCAAGGATGAGATGCTCTCCAGGGGTATTCACGAGGACGCGGCCGCCGGTGAGGTAAAGAAGCTTGAGGCTAAACTGAGACTTGACGCGGAGAATAAGGTCAAGGTATATTTTATTTTGGACGCTGTCGCCGAAAAAGAAGATATAAAGGTTAACAGCCAGGATATAGATGAAAGGTTTAAAACAATAGCGCATATGTCACAGCAGGACCTTAAGACGGTGCGCCGGTATTACGAGACGAATAACCTGATGGAAGGGCTGGCCGTTCAGATCAGGGAAGAGAAGACTTTGGGTGTATTGTATAAAGAAGCGGAAGTTATAGACGAAAAATAAAAAGTTACCCACAGTGTAGAGGAGGTTTAAACCTCCTCTACACTGTGGGTAACAAGTAAGATTCGTTGAGAAAAGAAGAAAAAAAAGAAGAGGAGGTACATATGAGTATACTTGTTCCTATGGTTATAGAACAGACCGGCAGGACAGAACGGGCATATGATATTTATTCAAGATTGTTGAAGGACAGGATCATATTTGTGGGTACCCCGATAGACGATAATATAGCGAATATAATCATCGCGCAGCTTTTATTCTTACAGATGGAAGATCCCGAGAAAGACATTGACATGTATATCAATACTCCCGGCGGGCATGTTACGAGCGGTTTAGCCATCTATGACACCATGCAGTTTGTTAAGCCTGATGTCGCCACATATTGTGTCGGGCAGGCCACAAGCATGGGCGCTTTGCTTCTTTGCGCGGGGACAAAAGGGAAAAGATACGCCCTTCCGCATTCACGTATCATGATACACCAGCCCTGGGGAGGCGTGCAGGGGCAGGCATCAGATATAAGCATCCAGGCAAAGGAGATATTAAGGCTTAAGGATAAGATAGAGAATATTTTATCCGAGCATACCGGTAAATCCATGAACGATATCAAGAAAGATACGGACAGGGATTATTTTATGACGGCCGATGAGGCTAAAGATTATGGGATAGTGGATAAGGTGGTGGATTCCATTAAGAGGAAGAAATGATTTCGTGAATGGTGAACGGTGAATGGTACGATTCACAAACAACAATTAACCATTAACCATGCAGATGAAAGGAATAACGTTATGGAAAAGAAATATTTATTAACACCGGGGCCAACGCCGGTACCTGAGGAAATACAGGCGGAAATGGCAAAACCGATAATTCATCATAGGACTCCTCAATATCGCGAGATATTCTCGCAAGCCAATGATAAACTGAAAAAAATATTCAAGACCGAAAGAGATATTTTAACATTTACATCCAGCGGCACAGGCGCCATGGAGGCAAGTGTTGTCAACACACTGTCAAAAGGTGATAAGGCGATAGTGGTCGAAGGCGGTAAGTTCGGCGAGAGATTCTCTGAGATATGCAGGGCTTACGGCGTTAATGTCGTGCCCGTAGATGTCGAGTGGGGAAACGCGCCTGATCCGGCCGTTATTAAGGGCCTGCTGGAAAAGAACAAGGATGCCAAGGCTGTTTTTATGAACTTATGCGAGACTTCTACGGGTACGGTATACGATGTAAAAGGCATCGCGGAGGTCGTGAACAAAACCGACGCTATTCTGGTGGTAGACGCGATAAGCGGTTTAGGAGCTGATGATTTAAAGACCGATGAATGGAATGTTGATGTTGTTGCGGGTGGTTCGCAAAAGGGCTTGATGATACCTCCCGGGCTGGCTTTTTTGACATTAAGCGACAAGGCCTGGGCAATGGCGGCAAAGAGTGATCTGCCGAATTACTATTTCAACATCAAGAAATACAGAAAAAACCTTGAGAAATCAGATGTGCCCTATACCCCCGCGTTGACATTGACCATCGGCCTGAACAAGGCATTGTCAATAATGGAGTCGGAAGGTTTTGATAATTTCATCAGGCGCCACAGGCAGGACGCGGAGTTTGTCAGGAGATCCGTGGAAAATATGGGGTTAGATCTTTTTTCAAAATCACCGTCATACGCTGTTACGGCCGTCAAGGTGCCCCATGGGGCGGACGGCGCGGCATTGATCAAGGCGATGAAGGCTAAAGGCGTGACCTTTGCGGGGGGACAGGCCTCGCTGAAAGGCAAGATATTCAGGATAGCGCATATGGGCGGAATAAAGCGGGATGATCTGGAGCATGCGCTTTCGTTATTAAAAGATGTGCTCAACGAAATGAAGGTATCCCAGTAGTTATGCGGAGAAATTCGAAACAGGAATATCAAAATGCGAACCAAATTCAAACCGCAGAAAATAAAAAACTCTAAGCAGGTTTGTTATGGAGATTTTTGGTTTTAGGATTTGTTTCGGATTTTGGGTTTTGAGATTCAAGATCGCGTGTAATATAACAGGAGGAATGAATCGATGACACAGAGAATATTAATAAGCGACCCCCTGGCTCAGCAGGGGATAGACATTTTAGAAGAAGAAAAAAGCTTTAAGGTGGATGTTAAGGTAAAACTTCCGCCTGAAGAGCTTAAAAAGATCATAAAGGATTATGACGCGCTTATCATCAGAAGCCAGACAAAGGTTACAAAAGAAATAATTGAGAGCGCTGACAAGTTGAAGGTTATAGGCCGGGCCGGGGTCGGCTTGGATAACGTTGATATCCCGGAGGCGTCCAAAAAAGGTATTATAGTGATGAACGCGCCCATGGGCAATACCATATCAACCGCTGAACACGCGTTCAGCCTTTTGCTCAGCCTGGCCAGGAATATCGCTCAGGCAGATTCGTCCCTTAAAGGCGGTAAGTGGGAAAGAAAGAAATTCATGGGCGTTGAGGTTTACGGAAAAACCCTGGGTATTATTGGACTCGGCAGGATCGGCAAGGAAGTTGCCAGGCGCGCCATGAGTTTTCAAATGAAGGTAATGGCATATGACCCTTTTTTATCTAATGAGAAGGCCGAAGAGTTGGGTATAGAGAGCGTTAATCTGGATAGACTGTTCAGGGAAGCTGACTATATCACCATACATACCCCGCTGACCAACGATACCAAGGGGCTCATCGGTAAGGACACCATATCACTTATGAAAAAGTCCGTTCGTATAGTCAATTGCGCCCGCGGCGGTATAGTGAATGAAAGCGATCTACTTGAGGCCGTGAAAAGCGGTCGTATCGCCGGCGCAGCTCTTGATGTATATGAGAAAGAACCGCCTTTGGGTTCTGAGATACTTACGTCTGAAAAGATCGTGACTACCCCGCATTTGGGGGCTTCTACCGAAGAAGCCCAGGTCAATGTGGCTATAGATGTGGCAAGAAGCATAAAAGACGCTCTTCTGGACAAGGGAATACGCAATGCCGTAAATGTGCCTTCGGTTGACCAGGAAGTATTGAAGGCGATGAGGCCTTACCTGGAGCTTGCGGAGAAAATGGGCCAGATGCAGGCGCAGTTGATAGAAGGGTTCGTAAAGAGGGTAAAGATCACTTATGTGGGTGAGATCGTAAACCAGAACCTTAATGCGTTGACACTTTCTATTATAAAGGGGTTGTTGTCTCCCATACTCGAGGAAAAGGTTAACAACGTTAACGCGATGGTGATAGCCCGTGAAAGGGGGATTACGATAAGCGAAAGAAAGACCGAAGAGGTTAAGGATTTCGCTCATCTCATACATGTGGCTGTAGAGACCAACAAAATGACAAACACATTGACCGGCACGCTTTTAATGAAGAACAGCCCAAGGATAATAAGGGTCAATAATTTTTATGTGGAGGCTATCCCAAAGGGGCATATGCTTGTTATAGATAATGAAGATGCCCCCGGAATAGTCGGGCATATAGGAACGATCCTAGGAAATGAGAAGATAAATATTGCCGGCATGACCTTTGGCCGCGACAAAAAGGGCGGCAACGCCATAACGCTTCTGAACGTAGATAGTGAAGTGCCTAAGAACCTGTTGGAAAAGATGAAAAAGGCCAAAAACATTCGAGATGTTAAATACGTAAAACTGTAGATCGACAGGGCGCCTCTTGTGTCGTGCGTATTGTGTAGTGCGTTCGAAGGATAGCTGTTGTTCGAAAGACGACGGACGGGCCGTAAGGAAAGGGAGTTGTCATGAAAAAGGAAAATAAACCAAAGAATATAATAAGAATAGTGGATGTGACCAATAGGGATGGCGTCCAAACCTCCAAGCTTGGGCTGGCTAAGCTCCAGAAGACCATGATGAATATGTTTCTCAATGAGATGGGTGTATACCAAAGTGAGTTCGGTTTTCCGGTCACTAATCACGAGACAAATTATATCAATGCCAACCTTGAATTGGTAAGGATGGGCGCGTTAAAACCCATTATTCTTGAAGGTTGGGTGAGGGCGATCAAGGATGACGTTATCAAAGCGGCAAAAATGACTAATGTCAAAGACCTGAACCTGTCGATCTCCACGTCTGACCAGATGATACAGGGGAAATTCAAGGGCAAATACGGCCGCAAAGATATTGTGCGGCTCATGGTCGAGGCAGTGAAGACGGCTAAGAAAAAAGGCATCAGGACTATAGGTGTGAACGCTGAGGATGCCTCGCGCACAGACCTTGATTATCTAGTGGAATTCGCTCTTGCCGCCAAGCATGCCGGAGCGGATAGGATAAGATATTGCGATACCCTGGGGTACGATGATCCTTTCAGTATTTATGACAGGGTGGCCACAGTAGCGGAATCCTGCCGTCTTCCTATGGAACTGCACTGCCACAACGACCTTGGCATGGTGGTTGCCTGTAGTGTTTCCGGGGCAAAGGCGGCTATCGATGCCGGGGTCGATGCCTATATAAACACCTGTGTCAATGGTATGGGGGAAAGGGCGGGTAACGCTGACCTTGTCAGTGTCATTCTGGCTGTAAAATATTCGAGTGGGTTCAGAAAGAAATATGCGCTCGATGAAAGAATAGACCTGTCATGCGCGTGGAGGGTAGGTAAGTACGCCTCATACGCTTTTGGTGTCCCCATACCGATCAATCAAGTCGGCATTGGAAGCAACGCTTTTTCACATGAATCAGGTATCCACGCGGATGGGTATTTAAAGGACAAGAAGAACTATGAGCTTTATGACTATAAGGTCTTGGGCAGGGGTGAACCGGACATAATTGAGACAGGGGCTAATATAACTGTAGGTGAGTACAGCGGCATAAAAGGTTTCAGGAACGTCTATGATAAACTTGAAGTTAAGTTCAAGAATGATGAAGAGGCGACAAGGATACTGGAGCTTGTCAGGTACGCCAATGTACATACGCAGAAACCCCTTACACGTGAAGAGCTGGTATTTATAGCGAAGTATCCGGATATCGCGAAGAATATCTTTACAATGACTCCTAAATAGGAGGGCAGATGATGTCAGTCAATCAGAAAAGGATCTCTTTGGCACTGGTGTTCTTGTGTCTATCCGTGTTTTTCCATGCAAAGACCGTGTTCCCGCGGGAAGAGCAGAAGAATGAGAAAAAGGGATTTTTGGCTAATCTGGGGGATATAATGAGGGAGCGTTATAAAAAAAAGGAAGCCGAGATAGAGGCCAAAATAAGGGCGGATAAATACGACGCCAGGAAAAGACTGGTCGTTCAGAATTTTGATTCTTCAAAGGAATTGACAGAGAAGGAGATGCTGGAAAAACTCAGCTACCTGTTCAATACTTACGGAGATGATCTGATCGAGAAAATACCCGGTATAGAAAGGTCGAAAAATATCCTGGGCGGTACAGTATATAAGTATAGAAAGGCCAATGGTGAAGCAGTCGGACTGGATAAATTGGGTAAAGAGAGCTTGAAGAGCCTGTATCGAAGCGTTATTAGAGCAGCTATCCTTTTGAGGGGGCGGAGGATAAACAGTCAATTATCCCGGATAGAAAGGGCAAATAAACTTGAGAACATACAGGCCCCGCCGGTCGCAGTAAACACACCTCCGGCATTGCCAAAGGTGCCTGTAAAGCCCAATGTTTATACCCCTCCTAGGATACATACGCCGCCTAAAATTTATACATCACCGCCGAAACCCGTGCAGGCACCGGAAAGAAAATAGGATTTTTTAGGAGCAGTTAATGCCAAATATAATAGTGGTAGGCGCGCAGTGGGGAGATGAGGGTAAAGGAAAAGTAATTGACATCCTCACTCCCAGTTATGATTATGTAGTACGGTTCCAGGGGGGTAATAACGCCGGACATACTGTTGTAATAGGCCAGAATACATTTATTTTGCATTTAGTCCCTTCCGGCATCCTCCATAAAAAAAAGATTTGCGTCATAGGTAACGGTGTAGTCGTTGATCCTAAGGCGTTAATAGATGAGATCAATATTTTACATTCACAGGGGATCGATACTAAGGGCCGTTTATTGATAAGCGGCCAGGCCCATATAATATTCCCTTACCATAAGATCATGGATGAGTTGAAGGAGCTTAAGAAGAAAAGAACTAAGATCGGCACTACTAAAAGGGGGATAGGCCCATGTTACGCGGATAAGGTCGCCAGGACCGGCATAAGGGCTATGGATCTTTTGAATGATACCCTCTTCAGGGAAAAGTTGAGACAGAATATAGATGAGAAAAACGCGATCCTTAAAACACTTTATGATTTCGAGGGTTTATCTTTTAAGGAAATTTACGCCGAGTATGCCGATTACAGGCAGAAGATAAAAGAATATATAACTGATACATTTGTTCTGCTTAATAACGCTATCCGTGACAAGAGGTCTATATTGTTTGAAGGCGCGCAGGGCACTCTGCTTGACGTGGACTGCGGCACCTATCCTTATGTAACTTCGTCCAATGCTATCGCAGGAGGGGCGTGCATCGGCACAGGCGTCGGCCCTACGATGATCAGCAAAGTCGTAGGGGTTGTCAAGGCATATACCACAAGAGTCGGTGAAGGGCCTTTTCCGACAGAGTTCTCGCAAACATTGATGGATAATATCAGAAAAAAAGGCGGTGAATTCGGGGCGACTACCGGCAGGCCCAGGAGATGCGGTTGGTTTGACGCCGTACTGGTCAGGCATGCTGTCAGGGTTAACGGTATCAAAGAGATCGTTGTGACAAAATTGGATGTCCTGGATGAGCTGGCCAAGATCAAGGTTTGTGTGGGATATAAATACAAAGGCAAAAGATACGAAGAATTTACCAATGATATAGAGGTTCTGAAGAATTGTGAGCCCATCTATCTGGAGTATGATGGCTGGAAAAAGGATACATCGCGAATACGCGCGTTCAGGAAACTTCCGAGGAACGCGAAAAAGTACCTGAAAGAGATACAGAAACTTTTAGGTGTGAAAATAGCCTTGATATCTGTGGGGTCTGACAGGAAACAGACCTTTAGGTTCGAATAAAAGGAAGGGAGCGTTTAATATGGTATGGGCGACGCTGGCATGTTCCATAATAGCATTTGTCTTTTGTGTTATCGTGTTCATACGGATTCTTGAAGAACCCCGCGGTGATAAAAAGATGAAAGAGATACAAGACGCTATCAGGGAGGGCGCTAATGCCTATCTAAAGAGACAGTATACTACCATAGGAATATTTTTTACGTTTATGTTCATACTTCTATTTATATTGAATAGAAAAGGGTATCTGCCGATATTTGTGCCTGTGGCTTTTATAACCGGAGGATTTTTTAGCGGTTTGGCCGGATTCATAGGCATGAAAACAGCAACGAAAGCAAACGCGAGGACTACGAACGCGTGCAAGACCAGCCTTAACAGGGGACTGCGGGTAGCGTTTTCCAGCGGGACAATAATGGGTCTGTCGGTTGTCGCTCTGGGGTTGCTGGACCTATCTCTCTGGTATCTATTTTTGGATTGGTACTATACAAATCATGAAGTCATCAAGGATGTGGGAGAAAAGGTGCTTCTTATTACGTCTACAATGCTTACCTTTGAAATGGGCGCCAGCTCCATGGCGCTTTTCGCTCGTGTCGGCGGCGGTATATACACTAAGGCCGCGGATGTAGGAGCTGATCTTGTAGGAAAGATCGAGGCCGGCATCCCGGAGGATGATCCTAGAAATCCCGCTGTTATCGCCGATAATGTAGGTGACAATGTCGGTGATGTGGCGGGTATGGGAGCGGATCTATACGAGTCTTACGTGGGCTCCATAGTCGCTACAATGGTCTTGGCTGTGGCCGGTGGCTTTGGGAGTGCCGGGGTAATGGTTCCCTTAATGATAGCCGCGACTGGTGTTATCGCTAGTATAGTCGGTACATTCTTTGTCCGGACAAAAGAGGATACTACACAGCAAGGGCTCCTGAAAGCGTTGAGAACCGGCGTGATTGTTAGCTCCTTTTTAATAGCTATAGCCGGTTATTTTGTGGTTAAACATGCGCTGGGCGTGGAAAATATAGGTGTCTACTATGCCATGTTGACCGGCCTCGTAGTAGGTATTGGCATCGGATTCAGCACGGAAATATTTACGTCAGCGGAATACGCCCCCGCGAAAAAAGTCGCGGAATCATCATTAACAGGGCCCGCGACAGTTATTATAAGCGGGTTGTCAGTCGGCATGCTTTCAACAGCCATACCTGTTATATTTGTGTGCCTGGGTATTATTGCCAGTTACACCTTTGTATCCGGGGCGGCTGACGCGGTGAGGCATGTAAGCGCCGGGCTCTACGGTGTCGGCATAGCGGCTGTAGGGATGTTGAGCACGCTTGGTATCACACTGGCAACAGATGCCTATGGCCCGGTTGCTGATAACGCGGGCGGCATAGCGGAGATGTCGAATCAAAAACCTATTGTGAGAGAAAGGACAGACGCGCTTGATTCCCTCGGAAACACAACTGCCGCGACCGGGAAGGGTTTCGCGATCGGAAGCGCCGCTTTGACTTCGCTCGCGCTTATCGCCGCGTATCGCGATGAAATACATTTGTTGGGCCATGACCTTCATTTAAGCCTTATGGACCCTAAAGTGATCGTTGGTATTTTTCTTGGGAGTATGCTTACCTTTTTATTCGCGTCTTTAACCATGAAAGCGGTAGGCAGGTCAGCCCAGTTTGTTGTTGAAGAGGTCAGGAGACAGTTTAAAGATATCAAGGGACTGCTCGAAGGCAAGGCAAAGGCTGATTATGCCAGGTGTGTTGACCTGTGCACAAAGAGCGCCCAGAGAGAGATGATATTGCCGTCATTATTAGCCCTTACGACCCCGATATTAGTAGGGTTAATTTTAAATGTTGAAGCCGTGGTAGGGCTTTTGGCCGGAGCATTAGCTTGCGGTTTTGTGCTCGCTGTAATGATGGCTAATTCCGGCGGCGTATGGGATAACGCTAAAAAATATGTTGAGAAAGGCGCCCATGGCGGCAAGGGGTCTAACGCGCATAAAGCCCTTGTAATAGGTGATACGGTAGGCGATCCGTTCAAAGACACATCAGGCCCGAGTTTGAACATTTTGATAAAATTAATGTCGATGGTAAGCGTGGTTTTCGCGTCGTTTATTCTCCGTAACGCGTTTATGCGGTAGAAGGCAGTTAAGGACTTCTGTCCTTGACTATGATACGCACATAATGTTATATTATCACTGTGCCGCGATGTTAAGATCATTGATTTCAATTTGTTGATGGCAAATTACCGATGACAAATATCAAATGAATTCCAAATGTCAAATGACAAAACTTCGGATTTTGTTATTTGGGATTAGTCATTTATTTGTTATTTATAGTTCTTGATATTAACATGAATTTTTCTCTTAAAAAAGGAGGCGATATGACAAGGGCCCTAATAATATTATTGGTTTTCAGCTTTTTCATTTCGGGATGCGCCGTAAATTTCTACAAAGGCACTATTAAAGACAGGCAGACCATTAGTGACTTGGAAGGCAAGGTCTCAAAATACAAAGGCGAGGCCTCTAAATACAAAGGCGAGGTTGACAGATTGAATGAATTAATCGCCAAGGAAACCAGGGAGTTCCAGAAGATCAAACGCGACCTGGAATCCAGGATAAGGGACAAGAGGGTTGGTTTTGAGATGGAGGACAGGGGCCTGGTTATAACATTGGCGAATAATATCCTTTTTGATTCCGGCAAGGCCGAGGTCAAGGATGATGCCTCAAAAGTGCTTGGCCAGATAATAAAGGTTTTAGAGACCTCCGCAGGCAAAAAGAATATCGGGATAGAGGGCCATACGGATAATGTGCCCATAAAATATTCCGGGTGGAAATCCAACCGTGAGCTCTCGACTGCCAGGGCAAATAACGTATACCATTACCTGGTGGGAAATGGCGTAAAGCCTGCCAGGCTGACGACGATGGGATATGGTGAGTATAGGCCGATCGCATCCAATGACACAAAAAAAGGCAGGGCAAAGAACAGGCGCGTGGAGATAGTTATACTGCCTGAATTTATCAAAAAGACCGAAGGGGGTCTGTCCGAAAAGTAATAAATATATTTTGGATGAAGTACATCAGGTCAGGACTAAAAGAAAAGTGGCGGGCGTTTGTGAAGCATTGGATCGATGAGGCTGTATATTTCACAATGTCTTTCGCGTCAAAATTCTGGCCTTTTTTTATTGACAGGGGATCTGCTGTATATGCCAAGGAAAAGCGGTAAAGAAAAAATGGATAAAGGCGCTGTGCCCGGACACATAGCCATCATAATGGACGGAAACGGCAGGTGGGCCAGGGCAAGGGGGTTGGCAAAAATAACGGGGCATACTGAGGGTGTCAAAACTGTGGAGAGGGTTATAACCGCTTGCAGGAAAATAGGCGTGAAGATCCTTACCCTTTATACATTTTCGACTGAGAATTGGAAAAGGCCCAGGGAAGAGGTCTCTGCCCTTATGGGTCTATTGAGCACATACCTGGACCGGAAAAAGGAAGAATTGAAGAAGAAGGGTATAAGGCTTTCCGTGATAGGTGACATAAGTCAGCTCCCACTAAATGTAAGGGATAAGTTAACTGAGGCATTGGACTATACAGCTGATAACGACCTCTTGACATTAAACCTTGCCCTGAATTATGGTTCGCGAAAGGAAATAATAGAAGCGGTAAGATCTGTGGCGCGCGAGGTTAAAAACGGGGATCTGCTTCCGGATGATATAAACGAAGAGGTGTTCTCCGCATTTTTATACACTAAGGGCCTGCCTGACCCTGACCTTCTTATCAGGACCAGCGGCGAGATGAGGTTGAGTAATTTTCTCCTCTGGCAGGTGTCATATACAGAGATATATGTGACTGAAACGCTTTGGCCGGATTTTTCCGTAAAGGATTTCGAGGATGCCATAAAAAACTACCGGAAAAGAGAGAGGCGATACGGAGGGAGATGACCTATGTTGATGAAAAAAATAATAGGTTCGGTGCTTATCCTTTTTCTGTCATGGCTTATCATATTCCATTTTCCTAACTGGGTGTTCTTACTCCTTGTCATAATGTTCATCGGCTTGGGCCTGTATGAGCTCTCGTTTATGGTCGAACAGAAGGGGATATTCGTCTACAAATATTTCGAATTGATAGCGGGCATACTTATTCCCGTTTCCATCTATTTGCATCTCGGAGGTAATTGCGTTGACCTGGAACCGTTGTTGATCGTGATAGCGTGCCTTTTTACATTTGTGCTGCAATTTATTAAAAGGGAGTCAAACAAGGACCATCTGGCCAGCATTGCCGTGACATTGCTCGGATTGTTTTACATAAGCTGGTTTTTCTCATTTTTCGTGAAGATCAAATTTTTGCCCAATGGTAACGGCCTGGTGGCCTTTCTGATACTTACTACGAAGTCCGGTGACGTAGGGGCATATTTTTTTGGCAAGCGGTTCGGGCGGCATAAACTCATTCCGAGGATAAGCCCGAACAAGACAAAAGAAGGGACCTTGGGAGGGATATTAGTAGGTATTGGCGTGGCCTTATTATCCCGGGGCCTTGTGGGCCTGCCGGCAGGGCATATACTTTTTCTCGGTCTTTTCCTCGGGATCCTCGGACAGGTCGGGGACCTGGCCGAGAGCCTGATAAAACGGGACTGTGGTGTTAAAGACGCGGGCCGGACACTTTCCGGGTTTGGAGGGGTTTTGGATATGATAGACAGCCTGTTGTTTACCGCGCCTATATTCTACTTTTATGTAATTATGTTAGGATGATGAGATGAAGAAAATAGCGATTTTGGGGTCAACGGGTTCTATAGGCACTAACGCCCTTGATATCATTGCAAGGAATCCGGATAAGTTCAAGGTCGTTGGTCTGGCTGCCGGCTCTAATCATGGCCTTTTGGCCCGTCAGGCCAGGCGTTTTGGAGCCAAATCCGTAGCGATCTGCGACAAAGATAAATATAATGACCTTAAGAAAAATATTTTTCGGGATACCCGTATATATGTGGGCATGGATGGTGTGGCGGAGATCGCCAGGATGAAAAATGTGGACCAGGTGCTGGTCGCTATCGGAGGCACCTCCAGCATAATGCCGCTTATCGAGGCGATAAAGGCCGGAAAACAAATAGCCCTTGCCTCAAAGGAGACCCTTGTTTCCGCGGGCGGGATCGTTATGGATATGGCCAGGAACAGGGGGGTTGATATCATACCTGTAGACAGTGAACACAGCGCGATATTTCAATGCCTCATGGCTGAGGGTAAAAGGCATTTAAGGCAAATATATCTGACAGGGACAGGCGGACCTTTACGGAATATCAGTAAAGATAGATTCGACAGACTTCCGGTGTCGAGAGTTATCAAACATCCAAAGTGGAAAATGGGCAGGAAGATAACGGTGGATTCGGCGACTCTTATGAATAAAGGGCTGGAGGTCATAGAGGCTAAGTGGCTTTTTGATGTCGATACCGGATCGATCCGGGTTGTGCTGCATCCGGAGGCCTTTGTGCATTCGATGATCGAATTTGACGATGGGGCGATACTTGCCAATATGTTTCAGCCAGATATGCGTATACCTATATCCTTTGCCTTCAGTTATCCTGACAGGATAAAGAACAATATCCCTTTTATTGATTTCTTCCGTATAAAGAATTTTACCTTTGAGAGGCCGGATCATAGGAAATTCCCGGCCTTGAGGTTGGCTTATAAGGCAAGCGCTTCGCAAAGTTCATGCGCTGTGCTAAATGCCGCGAATGAACAGGCTGTATCGGCCTTTCTGAACAGAGAGATACGATTCACAAAGATTATAAGTATAGTCGAGAAGGTGTTAAGCCTGCACAGGCGCGTTGAAAGGCCCACTTTAGATCAAATATTAGGTCTGGACCGCTGGGCAAAGGAACAGGTTGACAGGCTGATAGGTTGATTGTGTAGCTATCCACAGGGTAGAGGAGGTTTAAACCTCCTCTACCCTGTGGATAGCTAAGAAAGGATAGGGAAAACTAATGGTAATACTTGGATGGATATTTAGCGCGGTTGTAGTATTGCTGGTATTTGGCGCGTTGATAATAGTCCATGAACTGGGGCATTTTATTGCCGCGCGTGTTACGGGTGTTAGAGTCGAACGTTTCGCTATGGGTTTCGGCAGGAAGCTTTTTGGGGTAGAGAGAGGAGGCACGGAATACCGTATAAATCTATTTCCCATAGGCGGTTATGTGAAACTCGCGGGCGAAGATCCCAGTGAAAGCACGGGGTCTCCGGATGAGCTCTACGCAAAACCGCCTTTCGCGAGGTTCTGGATATTTGTTTCCGGGGCACTCTTTAATTATATTTTAGCTTTTCTTTTGCTTATATTCCTTTTTAGTGTCGGTATACCAAATGCGACCAGCACTATAGGAGGCGTCTTGGAAAATTCACCCGCCAAACAGGCTGGTATACGTAAGGGAGATAAGATCCTTTCCATAGATGGCAAAGAGGTAAAATATTGGACAGAGGTATTGGCTGTTATTACGTCAAATACAAAGGCCCTGCCCATGGCCATAGAGATAGAGAGGGATGGAAAAATTGTCGATGTCGAGGTCGCTCCTATGGAAACGGGGGACGGGAAAAAGGTCGGGAGAAAGATCATAGGCATCGCGCCCGGCACAGAGATCGAAGTCCTTAAAGGAAATCCCATTGAGGCTGTTGGCCTGGCCTTCAGGGAGGTAAAGAGTTTTACCGTAATGACCTATAAAATGATATGGTTTTTGGTTACCAGGCAGGTGCCGGTGCGCGGAAGTGTGGGCGGCCCAATCAGTATAGTTGAACTTTTGGCCAGGGCGGTAAAATATGGGCCCGTGCTGGTTATTGATATCATGGCAAGGATAAGCCTGGCATTGGCGATCTTTAACCTCCTTCCTTTTCCCATACTTGACGGAGGGCATGTCTTATTCCTGATCATTGAGAAATTAAGGGGCAGGCCGCTTAGTATAAAGGCACAGGAGATGGTAACACAGGTCGCCCTGGTATTATTGATAAGTTTTGTTCTCTATGTAAGTTATTTAGATACGGCCCGGATAGTGCAAAACCTCGGGAAATGATAAAGTGAATATAAAAAGAAAGAACACAAAGGTAATTAACATAGGCGGGGTCAGGATCGGGGGGGGGCATCCGATAGCGATACAGTCCATGACAAAGGTAAAGACCGCGGGGATAAAAAAAACTGTCAGCCAGATCAGGGCCCTGGAAAGAGCCGGATGTGAGATTATTCGCGTTGCGGTCAAGGACATAGATGATGCCTGTGCGTTGTCGAAGATAAAGAAACAGATCAATATACCTTTGGTCGCAGATATCCATTTTGATTACCGGCTTGCGTTGGGCGCGATAAAACATGGGGCGGATAAGATACGCGTTAATCCCGGAAATATCGGTAAGCCATCATATCTTGAAAAGGTGATAAAGGCCGCCAGGGCCGGAAAGGTGCCGATCCGTATAGGGGTCAATTCCGGTTCTGTCGGGGTCACTGACAAAAATAATTCCTCCTATACAAATAGGCTCATAGATCTAGCCGGTAAATACATCAGGTTCTTTGAAAGGCGCGGATTCAGGGACCTGGTGGTATCGTTAAAATCGTCGAATGTTTTGGAGACCATGCGGGCATATAAAAAATGCTCCGGGATTTGCGACTACCCTCTACACCTGGGGGTGACTGCCGCGGGGTCTTATGAGGCGGGGATCGTTAAATCCAGTATTGGGATCGGTTCACTATTAGCGGAGGGCATAGGCGATACCATAAGGGTGTCATTGACTGGAAATCCGGTCAGTGAGGTCATGGCGGCTAAAAGGATATTGCAGTCTCTTAACTTGAGGTATTTCTGGCCGGATGTAGTTTCGTGCCCGACATGCGGCCGCTGCCAGGTGGATCTATCCGGGATCGTCAAGGAGTTCACAAACAGGTATCTTTCCTCAAACGCGATACGTAATAAACATGACGCGATACGAACCGGCCCATTGAATGTAGCAATAATGGGCTGTGAGGTTAACGGCCCGGGTGAGGCAAAAGAGGCGGATATAGGAATTGCTTTTGGGAAAAATTCGGGTATAATATTCGAGAAGGGAAAAGTCGTAAAGAAGGTCAAATTTAAGGATGCTGTCAAAGAACTGATCGGAATTTTAAAGAAGGCTAATAAATGAGGTGGACAGAGGCTTTGATCCCTACGCTGCGAGAGGATCCGCAGGACGCTGAGATAATAAGTCATAAGTTGATGCTGCGGGGAGGTTTTATCCGCAAACTGCATTCCGGCGCCTACTCATATCTCCCGTTAGGTTTTAGGGTCCTTCATAAGGTCATCAATATAATCAGGGAGGAAATGGTTTCTGTCGGCGCCCAGGAGGTGCTGTTACCGGCGTTACAGCCGTTGGACCTCTGGAAAAAAACGGGCAGGGACAAGGATCTGGCGGAGGTTATGATAAAATTCCGTGACAGGCACGGACGCATCACCTGCCTTGGGCCGACTCATGAAGAGGTCATAACGTCTCTGGTAGCCGGCAATGTGTCTTCATATAGGGATCTACCCAAGATATTGTTTCAGATCCAAACGAAATTCAGGGATGAAATCCGCCCCAGGTTCGGTGTTATCAGAAGTTGTGAATTCATAATGAAGGACGCCTATAGTTTTGATGCGGATGTTAAAGCCCTTGAGGCCAGTTATAAAAAGATGTATGATGCCTATTGCGGCATATTTAAACGTTGCGGCCTGCCATTTGTGGCTGTTCAAGCCGATCCGGGTGCCATGGGCGGCGGAGAAAGCCATGAATTTATGGTACCCGCCTCATCCGGTGAAGATTTGGTCGGTATTTGCGTCTCTTGCGGATATGGCGCAAGCAGGGATATACTTTCTCATGGGTCTGGGGAGCTTAAAAAAGAAACACCGTGCCCTAAATGTTCCAAGCCACTGGAATTAAAGAGCACGATAGAAATAGGCCATACATTCAAACTCGGCACAAAATACTCAAAACCTCTCGAAGCCGTGTATCTTGATAGTTCCGGACGGGCACAAGATATCATAATGGGATGTTATGGTATAGGTGTAAACAGGATACTTGCCGCTTTGATAGAAACCTCCAACGATAAAGACGGCATCATCTGGCCTGTGTCTATAAGTCCTTATCAGGTCTGTATCCTGCCTCTTAATATGAGCGTTGAAAAGATAGTTGATGAATCCCGGTCTCTCTATGAAAGCATGAAAGCCGATGGTATAGACGTTATAATCGATGACCGTCAGGAAAGGGCGGGTGTTAAATTTAAGGATTCTGACCTTGTGGGTTTCCCCATAAAGGTAATTATCGGACAGAAGAATATTGAGAAGGGAAAGGTTGAGGTAAAGGACAGGAAGGGCCAGAAGTCGCAGCTTGTAGACAGGTGTGATGTATTAAAGGTCATAAAAGAAAGAGTTATGTCATGAAGAAGAGGAAGAAAAGAAAGAAAAAGAGCTCAAAAAAGCGAATGAAGACCACGATCATAAGGTCACCCAGGATGATGATACCGATCAGGATGGATTATAAGATCATTAAGACCAAATCCGATTGGAAAGAGATCGTATGCAGTAATATAAGCGGTACCGGGGTACAGTTGTATGTGGAAGAGCCGTTCATGGAGAATGAAAAGGTGGATCTGGCTATATATCCAAAAAAAGACGGCAACCCCATACACTTGACCTGTAAAGTAGCCTGGTGTAGGCATGAAAAAGGCGGAAGGTTCAGGACAGGCCTTGAATTTATAAAGGTAAAAGACCCTATAGGGTTCAATGAATTCATGTGCGAGCAGATAATAAAGATATCTCTTGATGGAAAAGACGTAATAACCGGATAATAGAGGAGGAAATATGTCAGCTAAAGCCAGGAAAAGAGGGAAGGTGAGTGACAGAAGGAAAGCTCAGCGTCTAAGCATACCCATACCGGTAAAATACAAACTATCAAGGAAGCATGCCCTTTTAAGCCAGACCCATTGCAGTGATATTTCCGGCAGCGGTATAAGGCTGAAACTGGATGAGCCTTTGGTGGCGGGCGATAGGTTGAAGACCCTTCTTTATTTTCCCGGGGATAAAAAACCCGTAACGGCGACCAGTGAGGTCATATGGTGCAGGCAGGAAAAGAAGGCTAAGAATGGAAAGCATTATTTCGTAGGTGTAAGGCATCTGAAAATAGATTCAAAAGACCGCACACGTTTTGTATTCCTGTTCTGTGAGATGATGATCAACTATTTCATACTAGGGCAGATAGATTAGAGAAAAAATGAACTTATTGGACTTCGGCTATGATTATATTCTAAGGGCATTATGTAATGTTATTTTTTCATTTTACCAGCTCGAGATCAGGGGTAAAGAACATGTGCCCGAAGGGAAAGGCTGTATATTGGCCGCCAATCATTTAAGTTTTTTGGACGGCCTTCTTATATCTTGGTCACTACGTGGCAGATTATTCCGCGAACATAAGATCGTGCACTGGATAGTTCATAAAAGGGTCTATTCCAATTGGCTTTTCAGGCCTGCCTGTATTTTTTCCAGAAGTGTTCCTATAAATGGCAGTACAAGTTTGGCTGAAAAGATATTGAAAAAAGGTAAATACCTGGGTATTTTTCCACAGGGCGGGATATGCTGTTCAGTGACTATAAAAAAGGGCCGTCGCGGTGTTGCTGTCCTTGCCCATAAAACCGGCGCGCCGGTTATTCCTTGCAGGATCGAAGGGGATATAGATGAGAGCGCCAGGATCAATATCATCCCGAGGATGTTCAGGCCTCTTAAGCTTACATTTGGCAAGCCGATCCAGTATAAAAAATATCATCAGGAAAGGATACCTGATGATATGCTTAAGAAGTCTCTGTCAGAGATAATACATAGCATAAACACTGCGTAAGCATTAAGTTGGGGGTCTATTTATGGAGAAGAAAGAAAAAAATATCTCAAAAAAGAGGATATTGATAGTTGATGATGAAGAAGATATCCTTAGGCTTCTGAGTGATTTTCTCACGGAAAAAGGTTTTATCGTTGATACAGCCTCTGATGGTAAAGAGGCGCTGAAGCAGGTGGCCTCCAGAAAGCCTGATCTTATAACTCTGGATGAAGTTATGCCTGTAATGGATGGTTTTGAGTTTTTAAAAGCACTGAGGTCAAAAAAGGCCTATTCCGCCATCCCGGTGATCATGCTGACATTTAGGTCAAAGGACAAGGACCTTGAAACCGGCATCTCCCTTGGGGCTGATTTCTACCTGCCTAAGCCGTTTAGCTTTGAGAACCTTATGGACTTTATTAAGCTTGTTCTTGAAAAATAGTTATATATAATATGATTACACAGATTAATGCAGATTGCACAGATGTATTTTTTGTTTCTATCTGTGTAATCAATATATAAAAAGTAGATTGAAATATATTATCGGAACAGGGTGTTTATATAGTAGTGCCGATTGATTTCAACAGGCTAATGCCAAATGCCAAATGACAAATGACAAATAAATTAAAAATGATAAATGACAAAACTGCGAATTTTGTCATTTGGAATTAGTCATTCATTTGTCATTTGTAATTATTAATTTGCTATTATTATAATTTTGGCCTTAAAATTGGAGGAGTTATTGGGAGCAGATGTTGGGTATACTGTTAATTTGGTGATCATCAGGTTCGCCAGCCTTGTCTGGCTTTATGGGGCGATATTACACTGGCTCATCATATTTGGTGTATTTTACGAGGATGCCCCGCGCCCGGTACTATGGTTTTTCCATGCGTGCGCGGTAATGAACTTTTTTATTGCCTATGGCCTGTGGAATCTTTTGGGCTGGGCAAGGATATGGGGTATAAGTGTCGCGTCTGTACATCTGTTTATTCACGGCTATCTGTTGTACAGGCAGTTTGCCGATAAAAGGTCGATTGAAAAATTTCGCTATACGGAGATAGCCATGGCATTATTTCAGATTATATACTTTAACCATGCGCTGATAAAAGGTATGTTTAAATAGAAAGGGCCCTGATGGGATTTTTAGGAGCGTTCAAACGAAGACAGGTTATTAGGCTTTTGAAAAATGCCAGTGATGTCAGTCTGAAAAAATATAGTGAAAAATTGGTCCTTGATTCATTCAAATGCGCGGCAAAACGCGTGTCCGCCTATAAGGCCATATTGAAAGAAAACAATATCGATCCCTCCGAAATAAAGGATATTTATTCCTTCAGAAAACATGTCCCCGTGTTAGATAAACATAACACCTTCGGCCGTTTTGATATAAAAGACCTTTGCGTTGATGGTGATCTGAAAGGTATAGTATCGATTTCCAGCTCTTCCGGTTCTTCGGGTGTTTTTTCATATAGTATAATGACTGGCCGCAGTATTCAGGATACTTATAGCGCTCACAACCTTGGCCTGGATTACGCGTTTAATGTATCTAAAAAAAAGACACTTGTGCTTAACTGCATGGGGATGGGGCAGAGGATATATTCTGATCTTGTTGAGATTGCCGAGGTAGGTATGAGCGAAGAGAGCGCCTTTGCGATCATAGACAAATTTCATGATAAATATGAACAGATAGTCTTAGCGGGCAACCAGATATTTATCAAGGCCGTTATCGAAAATGGGGCAAGATCGGGCATAGACTGGCATTCAATGATAGTCCATGCCGTTATAGGAGGAGAGGCCATCGCGGAGAACTTCAGGACATATCTAACCCATATGCTCGGCATTGATCCGGACAGGCCAAAGACAGGGGTCATCATTTCTTCCGGAGGCATAGCCGAACTGTTCCTGCATTCGGCGTTCCATGAGACGGTTGAGACAGTGAGGATAAGGCGTCTGGCGCATGCCGATGTCAAATTAAGAGAGGCGATATTCGGCGAAGGGGCAGAAACCTGCCCTCTTATTTTTGTTTATTACCCCAATAATCTTTATATTGAGAAACTCGATAACGCCGAAAAGGCCGGGCCGCTTCTTTTTTCCACTGTCGGTAAAAATTTAAAAATGCCTCTTATACGCTACAGTACGGGTGATAATGGCTCGATGGTGACCCATAGTGAATTGCGGGGCATGTTGACAGGGCACGGTTATCATGAGGCGAGGACCCCTGAGTTAAAACTGCCGATAGTGTTTTTTTATCCCCGCGATAAAATATCGTTAGGCAATCACGGGCTCCTTACCTCAGAGATGCTTAAAGAGGCCCTTTATTCTGACTTTACCGTTGCCGGGTCATTTACCGGGTATTTTAGGGTTAAGAGGAGGCCATCAGGCATTGTTGTTGAAGTACAGCTAAAGAAGGGGAAGGGAACTTCCGGAGAACTGGTGCGTCTTTTTGAGAAGAACCTGGCCGGATACATAAAGGAAAAATTCAGTGTTAAATTGCTCAAGTTTGAGGATTTCACGGGGGGCATGAGGTTGAATTATGAGAAAAAGTGCGCGTATATGGAACAATAAGTAAGGAGGGGCCCATGAAGGTAATCTTAATTAACGGCGGACCCAGGGTCAATGGAGCTACGGGAAAGGTCGTAAAAGAGATCGAGGCGTACTTAAAAGCGAAGGGTGATGTGGACGTATCGAGCCACGCTCTTAGCGATTATAATATGAAATTCTGTAAGGGCTGCGGATATTGCGATGTGCATGGAAGCTGCGCGATCAAGGATGACGGTATAAACGGTCTAATAAAAGAGGTAGAGAACTCTGACGGGATAGTATTCGCCTCACCGACTTATATCAGCAGTGTTACGGGCCAGATGAAAACATTTTTTGACAGGGCTCATATATTTGTCTGTGAACAGTCTCTGATCGGCAAGTATGGTTTTTCAGTTACCACTTATGAGACAGCCGATGGTGACAAAGCGATAGGTTATATGGAGAATTTCTTCCTCGTGACAGGCGCATCCAGAAAGGGCAACTATTCATTGATGCTCAACTTCAACTCCGATCCGTTCGCTAAAGTCACTACAAAGAACGATATAAGGCATAAGATGGACAGGTTCTATAACGCGGTGAAGACCGGGGAAAAGAGAACGCTGTTCGAACGGCTGTTCAATAAGATCCTGGTACATGTCTTCTTCAAGCCCTTCTACATGAAAAACCAGGACCGCTACGCCCGCATCCTCAAGCTCTGGAAAGACCGAAAGCTGATATAATAGCAGTCGTCCTACACAATGCGATATGCGGTAAAGGATGCCCTGTCAGGTGCACATTCAAACAGCAGACTACTTGCTAATGACAAATGACCAATAACAAATGACAAATAAATGACTAATGACAAATTTGAACGGGATATGTCTCTTATCATTTGTCATTTGAAATTCATTTGTTATTTGGAATTTGTAATTTGATATTAACCGTGGTTGCATTGACCTATTTCATGCGGACAGAAAACTTCTTTCCCTCTAATTGCCACAGTCCTTAAAGGATGGCATGGCAGGTGCACATTCAAACAGCAGACTACTTGCTAATGACAAATGACCAATAACAAATGACAAATAAATGACTAATGACAAATTTGAACGGGATATGTCTCTTATCATTTGTCATTTGAAATTCATTTGTTATTTGGAATTTGTAATTTGATATTAGAATGCTGATAACTAGATTACAGCACGTGTTTGAACTTGCGTTCGTAGTTGATGGTCATGACTCGGTGGAAGTCGTAATATGGAACGAGCTTTACAATGGGAGAGTGGAGGCTTGAAAATAACGCGGCGTACCGTTTCTCAAGATCCCTCGAAGGCGAAACCTTTTCTTTTAACTGGATATCGATAGTAAGTTTATTCCCTTTTGTGCCTAGCGTAAAATTACCGGTAGTTTTAGCCGCTAGGTCAAAGTCCCTGTACAATACACCCCTGGCCTCTTGAGAGGATATCCTTTTGTCATCGATAACAACGCCTTTTCCGGAGCGCCCCATCATGGCGATCAGGGGCAGTTTGAGTTCGGGCAGGAGATCAATTAGGTCGTGTTTCGACAGTATTGTCCGCAGGTCTGAATAAGGAATGACCGTGCCCCTGTCTTTGGTGTTATATCTCATCAACGGCGCGATGGAATCCTTAAGGAGCATACTGTATACAAGTTCATGTATACCGTCTTTGTTGGGTATGGATTCGACATATGTTTGCGTGGGATAGTACTGTAAGAGCTCCGGACAGATCTCAACATCCCCGAAAAGGTCCTTTCGAAGGGCCTCGTTCCCGCGGGCGGCCTTTCTGATCCTTATGCTGCTCAAAGATTCCTGTCCCAGTGAGCTGTATAATTCCGTGAGCCCCATGTTCATCATCATAATGCCGCGTTCGGGATTATCCCAGTCCGTATCCAGTATGTGGCAAAAATACTCTCTCATGGTTTCCGGCAGCCAATCGGAGCCGCCTATAAGATGGACACTTTCTTTTTTCCAGTCCACGCCCCGCTCTATACCGTCTTCCAGAATTTTTTTCAGGAACGAGACGTCTGCCAGGAATATTATTTGGTCGAATTCATTTTTCAGTTTATTGAATATCTCAAGCGCCATGTCCGGGTTGACGCAGATCTCCGCAATCGGTGTGGAGATAGGCACGCGCACTCCCATCGGAACGCAGTTTATGATAAATGTTTTCTTCTTGAATATTTTGAACATATGGTTAAGCATGACCTCTGTTTTCGCGGCGGAACCCTCATCCATGTCTTTTTCCGTGAAAAGGCCGAATGAGAATATGCCGGATGACCCGGAGCTGGTGCTGATATTTTTCATCCTTTTAAGGCTCCTGTCCACGCAGAGGTCGCGTAATTCATACTTATTGAACAGGTCCTCTTTCGTCAATACCGGCACCTTTCTCCGGAAATCGCCGATATCCATAATTGTGCCGGGATCGACATTGTTTTCTTCGAGTATCTTTTTATATGCGGGTATTCTTCGCGCTGATTTGCGGAATGCCTTTAAAGTTAATCTTTCCCCGTGTAAGAGAAGACCATCGGGATCAACATTCATTAAAAGATTGAATGCCTTTCTGTTTTTCCAACGCGAGAATTTTAATATTAAAGGGCGCATGTCTATATCATCTTTAACAGGTTTGTAACGGCTTTTTTAAGGCTCATAGGCTCCCTGAATATATCGTCTTTAGGCGACGACAGGAGTTTCCCGAAATTGCCGGAAAATATCTTTTCTTTAACGGTATTACTCAAGTTCAGGTCGTTTATTACTTTTACGAAATCCCTCATGTGGTGCACCGGATGCGGGGGGGATGGCTGTGGATAATCCGTGCCGAAAATGATCTTGTCTTCTCCTATCCGTGATACCATATTGGGAGTAAGTATCTCCGGTATTTCGTATAAGTAAGCCGCGGTATCTATAAACACGTAAGGATTTTTTTCGACGACCATGAAGGCCTCATCCTGCCATAGAGTGCCTAGATGCGTGAGCAGTATCCTTAAATCAGGGAACTCACAGGAGATGTCGTCTATAAGCAACGGGTTGGCTTGCGACAGCCGGGCCATATGGCCGAATATGGTCGATCCCACATGGAACACTACGGGAATTCCCCATTTCATGGCGGCCTCATAGATAAAGAAATATTTCTTATCATTGGGGAAGAAGTCCTGCAGGGCAGGGTGTAGTTTAATGCCTTTCATGCCGTATTCCTCAACGCCTTTTTTAAGTGTGTCCAGTGCGTCAGGCTTTTTCGGGTCGCATGAGGCGAATCCTGTCAGCCTGTCCGGGTGTTTTTTTACCACTTTGCCTATAAACTCATGGGGCGCGTATATGACCGGCGCGTACATGGAGTATAGGATCGAGCGTTCGATACCTGCCTCGTCCATTTGTTTTAACAGGGTCTTGGTTTTTATCAGCGGCAGGCTTTGTTCGATCTCCGAAAAAGCCGAAATTCCGCGGGGCAACTTAACATTCGGATAGGCTTTCAACATGCCCGGCAGATCTATTAGATGAACATGACAGTTGACAATTTTCATAACACCTCCATGTTAGAATTTTTCCGGTATAGTATGAGTGAACGGGTCAAACAGGGAATAATCGGGCACTACGGATAAATTCCCTGTTTTCAAAATGATCTTTAAAGTCTCCAGGGCCATAAAGGAGGCCTGCATCCAGACAATGGGTCCGAAAGTGCTGAAATACCCTGAATAGAAGAGCTTCTGGGCTTCAGGTGTATAATGCTCTTTTACGCCTGATACATGCTTGGTAAATCTGTGAACAGTATTTATCATCACTTTTTCCATTGTTTCATCATCCAGATCATATAATTCATCATCGGATTTATCCTTAGTGGGGTAGTCGAAAAAATCTTCGAACGAAATACTATCTTTAGTGTACACCCTTACATTGAGGTAGGGCATGGCGACACTTTCCACAACCGGGATGCCCTTTCTTCGGCAAACCCTTGATATGTGGATGCAAGGGGCCGGTTGATCGATCGCCAAAACCGCGACGTTCGTGTTTGTCAGCATTTTTTCAATGATCGAGGCGTTCGTTTTTTGAAATTTTTTAAGGTTTAAATGCGGGTTGATATCTTTCAGGAACTTTTCCGCCGCGTCTATTTTACGTTTTTTAAGAGTCGACCTGAAACAGAAGGCCTGGCGGTTCAGGTTAGACGGCTCAAACCTGTCAATGTCGTTTATGTTTATTTTTTCTATCCCGGTCCTGACCAGAAGTTCAGCAGCGACCCCGCCCAGGCCGCCCATGCCGAATACAGCTACGCGGCTATTGCGGAGAGATTTCTGTTGTTCCCGGGTGAGAAGGCCGATATTCCTTTGTATCATTTTACTGTAGTAGTTATTCGTGTTAATCGTCACAAACCGCCTTTTTACGCGTATTTTGTTAAGAACTAAATAGTTTCGCGATAATGCTGAATATCTATTTATGTATAACTTTTAATCTATTAAATCGCATTCAAATGTTTCAGGACGATAGTAATATATTACCTGTATCTAAAGTCAAAGTCAAAAGTTTATTTTTTATTTCTTTATTGTCTTTATGTGATAGAGGGATATTGGGAAGATCATAAATTTGTATTTTAGGGAGGATGTGGTATACTCATAAAAGAAAGATATCTGTTGATTTATACGTCAAGATCATAGATTGGTATTTCAGAGAGGATGTGATGCGCCTATGAAAGAAATAGATTTATTTATTTATAACGGGTTTACACCCAGACGGCGTTCTCCGGGTGATGTGTTCCTTGATAACGGTATTGGGATGTTGAGGGCTTATTTTAAAAAGAACAACATGGATTTTGTGCTCGAGGATAGAATAGGTATTGATTCATATGTGGATTTTGATCTGCCGGAGATATCCGTCCCGCTTCGTGAGCTTTGCAAAAAGGTCATATACAGTAAGAATAAGGGATCGCTTCCCAGGCAGTTTTTGGACAAGTTTAAGCTAAAGGGGCTCTATACAAAACTGGTCAGGTACCAGGATGCCGTGATGCGACAGTATCTCGGCCAGCTTAGGGACCGTATAGCCGATATGCGGCCGCCCGTTGTAGGTATGAAGGTATGGTTCGGTATTACCTTTAATTACTGCAAAATGCTTTGTGATATGATACAAGAGGCTAGCCCCGAGACTATAGTTGTGGCAGGCGGGCCGCTTGCCAACTGTTATAACGCTGACGGTGTTATATTAAAATATACACCGTTTGATCTGGCTGTTTATTCGGAAGGTGAGATCGCCCTCACCCAGATAGTAAGGATAGCGAAAAGGTATAACACCAAAAAGGAAAGGCTTGAGGCGATCATAAGCGCTAATATCCCGAATTTGGTGTATAGGACACCGGATGGGATCGTGCGCAATCCTATACAACCTCTCCCGATAAATGAAAAGCTTATACCTGATTACGAAGGCGACTATAATAATAAGGTCATGAACCATACTATCATAGATGCCCTTGGTTGTGATTATGGGAAATGCTATTTTTGTATACATCCGAAGATTCATCCTCACTTCAGGTTGAGGGACCCGAAGTTGGTCGTTGACGAGATAGAGTATATGATACGGAGGGGCATAGGTTTCTTTACCTTTACCGCATCGGATACGCCCCTGCCTCACGCCAGGAGAATAAGTGAGGAGATATTAAGGCGTAAACTGAACCTGGAATTCACTATCCTGGCCAGGGGGTCTAAGGGGGCCGCGAAAAGAAAACAGCACCTGGTTGATTCTTACCGGACCATCATAAGGGCCGGGATGAGAATACTATATATGGGCGCTGAATCGGGCAACGATGATGTATTGAGGGATGTGCTTAACAAGAATTTGACTGCCCAGGACATTGCTGATACGATCGAATGTATCCGTAAGGCCAGTGACATGGAAGGGAAGAAGGTATATATCATTACATCTTATATATACCCGATACCGCTTACGGACGGTCTTTTGAAAAGCGGTATAACATTTGAAAAAGTGCTGGAAGATAATATAACCTTGGGTAAACGCACACAGCCTGATTCTTTTCAGGTAATGCCGGCTACCGTGTATACAGGGGTAGACTGGTATAATAACGCCCGGAGATACAATATCGAGCTGGATAAAGAGAAATATGCCAAGAGCATGCTTGAGCTTGAGACATCGCCTCACGCGATATTCGATAAACCGCCTGAACTGCCGTTCAAGATAAATGGCAGGGGCTTTCACGCTTGGGTGAATATGTACCTTAAGATATGCCGCGCGGCAAATGACGCGGGCCTGCCGTCAGAGCTGAACGATGAGCACCTGGTCATAGGGAGGTCTGTAGGCTGCAAATCAGCCGAGGAATTGACACAGCTGTCGAGGGATCTTTTCCTTGATATAATTTCATGCAACGGCGAAAGGTCGGGAAAGTTTTTCAGGATGACGAACAAGAAAAGCCGGGAGATCGCGGGGTCTAATAACTTATCAAAAAAAAGCGCTGTATAAAGTCGTTGTGAAAATATTTTCGGCAGGGATGTTAACATTATAGGGGGTATTACATATGTTGCTGTTCACATTATTCCTTTTGGGCATTAAGAATGAACTCGCCCGATGCTGCGATAAACTCGACCGGAGCAGTATCGGTAAATCTTTAAATAAGGGCGAGCTTTCCCTGGAAGAATATATCAATTTTCTTATACAGCTCCACTATTATATTGTCCCGGGTCCGGATCTATTGGCTGAAGATGTAAACAGGATGAAAGCGGCGGGGGATAAGGAATTCGAGATATACGTAAGCGCTCATTTTGATGTTGAGGATACTCTTATACCTCTCATTCTTACGGATCTGGAAAACCTGGGTGTGACAAGGGATGAGGTCAAGAGAAGGGGGCCGACAAAGGCCACCACTGATATAAACTCCTATGTCCATAAACTGCATCATGATAAAGACCCTGTTTTTATCCTGGTCAGCGATATTGCCGCCAAGGTCCTTTTGGATCATTACACGCCAAAGATAATAAGCGCGATCAAACCGAAATTGCCCGATCCTTCCAAAGGCACGGGTTTTCTTACTGTGGACACAAAAGCCCAGATAGACATAAAGAGCCAGATGCTTAAGGTTATGCGAAAGCACATTAATTTCGGGAATAAAAGGCGATTTATCCGGGAATTGGGAAAGATATTCGATATGTTCACTGACTGGTTGGAGGCCATAAAATGATCGGGGTGAGGGCGTTTATACAGCCACTTATAAGGTCTGGTTTGTTTTTTACATGTTTGTCCGCGTTTACGGCCGCTTCTATAGCGGGGGAATTGACGGCGACGGAATTGATAAAGGCCCAGGATGATCTGTTGCGCGGGGACACCGTTCATGGATCATATGTCATGACTGTTGTTACACCCGGTTGGAAAAGGTCTCTTGAACTGGATGTCTGGGGGCAGGGCCGCGATAAGATGTTCATAAGGATATTGTCCCCGGCTAAGGAAAAGGGAATAGGCACTCTCCGTATTGATTCGAATATGTGGAACTATATGCCCAAAATAGAACGGACGATAAAAATACCTCCATCGATGATGTTGCAGCCCTGGATGGGAAGCGATTTTTCGAATGATGACCTGGTCAAAGAATCGAGTATCGTAAATGATTATACGCATACTTTTATTGAGGAGCTTGTGCTGGATGGACATCCCGCGCGGCGGATCAGGCTCGACCCTAAGCCTGGTGCCGCGGTAACGTGGGGAAAACTTATATTTTTAGTAAGAACGGATGGCCATATACCGTTGAGGGAGGAATATTACAGCGAAAAGGGCCAGCTGATAAAGGCCCTTGATTTTTCAAAACCGAGACAGATGAATGACAGGGTTATCCCAACGCTTTGGACAATGGTCAATAAGAAGAAAGATGGGCATAAGACGATTATCGAGATCGTTGACGCTGTATATAATGAACCGGTAGATGAAAATATTTTTACCCTAAGCAATTTGAGCCGCGTCTGGGAGTAGGGAACGCGCTTTGTGCCGTGTGCTTTGAGCCTTGTATCAGTATTCACAAAGCGCATGACATATAGCTCGAGGCAAGGCCCACGGCGCATGGCCCAATACGAATCGTGGTTATAAAATTAATAAAAGGATGTTGTCATGAAAACATGGATATGCACACCATTATCGAACTTTTACGGCGTAATGCAGGGGGCCGCGCGTTTATACGCTTATTTAAAGAACGCCGGCCATGATGTCGTAGCGAAAGATTTCAATCAGGATACGTACTTCAAATTATTGTCCAGGGAGAATCTGGAAGAGGTGTTTGATAAACTTGTGTATATGATAGAGCCCAGCATAAGGAACAGCACGCTCAGGAAAAATATGGGCGATATATTAATGAACTCCTCTTACGACGGCCTGCGTCAGCTGCTAGGCCTCAGCGTTATCGATAAGATCGGTTGGGCGGCGGCGCTGAGCAAGATAGGGCCCGTAAAAGGTATTTTGCGGGAGATTATCAAGACAAAAATAGATAACTCCAATATATTTTATGCGCTTCTTGCCAATAGGGATGTTGTATTGCGGGAGATAGAAAGATCGAGGAAGGTGCTTGACGAGAAGTTTTTCAGCCTCGAAGCCGAAACCTTCCTGAGCCATTTCAGGAGGCTTTTATGCGGCAAGGCCATTATAGACGCGTGTTATTTTCCTGTCCAGCTTGATTTTGGTTTTGGTTTTCATGGCACTATGTACGGCCCTTGCGTAACGGACATAGACCGGGCCCTCGCGGACGAGAGGTATAATTTTTTGATCAAGCAGTATGAAAAAGATCTTAAAAGTTCTATCGGCAGGGAGAGGCCGGATATCATAGGTATTTCCATCACTCATACATCCGATATCATACCCGCGTTTACCCTTGCGAGGGTAGCCAAGGATCTCTTGCCCGAGGTCCATGTATGCCTGGGCGGGGCGACCCTTACCGAGACAGCTTTCAGGATAAGAAAAAATCTTTCATTGTGGAATTATTTTGATAGTCTGGCGCTGGGCCCCGGAGAGCATACGGCCAGCGCGCTTATAGAGCATTTAGAAAAAGGCAAAAGGTTAAATTCTGTGCCGAACCTGGTCTTTAAAGATAATGGGACTATCAGACAAAGTGACACTACCCGTGAATTGGACCTTAACGAGACATGCTGCCCGGAATATGTCGGGGTCAGGCCGCGTACGCCGTTACCGCTTGAGTCATCCAGTGGCTGCTATTGGGGTAAATGTATATTCTGCTACTACCCGAAGATGGGCCTCAGCAATATAGATGCCGAATACGACAGGAAAAGGACGCGCGGGATGGATCTGGTAATAAAGGATTTTGAAACGCTCCAGTCCAAATATAACCCATCTACTGTCGGATTTACGGATTCTTCTTTCCATCCGGAGAGGTTGGAAAAAATATCAGAGTATAACATTGAGAACAAAAATGGTTATAAATATTCGGCCTTTATCCGTTTTGAGAAGGAATTCAAGAACAAGGCATTTTGCCGGAAATTGGCGCGGGGCGGTTTTATGGGTGGCCAGGTCGGGTTGGAGTCCGGATCAGAGCGCACGAATAAAATCATCAATAAAGGGGTCAAGGTCAGTGACGCTAGGGAGATTATCAGGAATTTCCATGAGGCCGGGATATCGGTTCATCTCTACACCATAGTGGGGGTGCCGGGTGAAAGGGTCGAAGACGCAAAAATGACATATCAGTTCATAAAAGATATGCGTAATTATCTCGAGCTTTACTGGCAGGTATACTCATTCTATGTTTTTGAGCACGGGGCTGTCGCGGCCAGGGCGGATGAGTTCGGCTTAAAGGTCAGGCCATTGCCGGATGAGTTCCTGGCCCAGATAATGATGTATGAGGTCAAAGAGGGTATTTCACAAAGAGAAAGCGTAGCCCTATCGCTGGAATATACCGAAAAATTAAAAAGATACATAGCGCCGATAAATAATATCATGGATATTGAAACCACGAAGCAATTCATACTGATGCACAGGGCGCGGGGGATGCGTCAAAATAAACTCAAACGGCTGCGGTTCAAGGATGTCTCGGAGATCGAGTAACATCTGCGAGGCAAAGATGCTATGTTAAATTACAGATGACAAATAAATCGCTAATGACTAATTACGGAACCACATGTAAAATTTGTCATTTGGGTTTTGTCATTCATTTGTCATTTGTAATTATTAATTTTTAATTATCCAATGGGGGATGTTGTTTTCGCATGGGTACATTTATTAAAATCGCCTGGAGAAATATTGTCAGGAACGGGTGGCGGTCGCTGATAACTGTCTCCGCGGTTTCCATAGGCCTTGGCGCCCTTATCTTTGTGCGCGCCTTTATCGAAGGCGGCCTGGAGCAGATGGTCGCCAATTATACCGACCTGATATCCGGCCATATCAAGATAAGCGCTAAAGGATTCCATAGAAAACTTGGTTTGGAAAGAAGCATCTCCGATCCCGCGAAAATACAGGACATTATCAGTTCAAATAAAGGCATCAGGTCATTTACGAAGAGGGTAAAGGAATACGTCCTGATAAGTTCTGATAAGAAATCCTCGGGTGTTCTTATCTTGGGTATTGATCCTGTGAGCGAGGCAAAAGTAACAACAATAGATGAAAAGGTCGAATCGGGAAGATTCCTGTCAAAAGGCAGGAACAACGAGGTCCTTCTGGGAAAGGACCTATGCCGGATCCTGCGGGCCAGGCTTGGGGATGAGATAGTGATAATGGGCCAGGGCGCTGATGGAAGCCTGGTCGCGGATATTTTTATTTTAAAGGGCATAATAGATTCCGGGATAGAGGAGATCGATAAATATGCCGCGTTCATAACTCTTGAAACAGCGCAGGATCTGTTCGTCATGGGCGACAAGGTCTCAGAGTTCATTTTAAGGACCCGCGATGTATTTAACACCGATGTTTTGGAGAGGGATATCCAGGGCCTGTTGGATATGGATAAATATGAGGTTATGGATTGGAAAAGGATCTCCCCGATACTCCTCAGCATGATAAATTTCTCGACTTCTGTTGTTACCATAATACTTTTTGTGGTGCTTATTGTGGTTGTCGCGGGTATCTTAAATACTTTATTAATGGGGGTTCTCGAACGCATAAGAGAATTCGGTATTATGCTGGCTGTAGGCACCCGGAAAAACGGGATTATCCTGATGATGGCCATAGAGAGTTTTATATTAGGGATTACCGGCGCGGCAGGCGGTATCTGTCTGGGGCTGTTACTGGTGTATTATTTTGGAAATGCGGGTATTGATATGACGAAGTTTGGGGCGGCTCTTCAGTTGACTTATGTGAGCCCTGTCGTTTATCCTAAGATCGATATCGGGCAGATGATCGTATCGACTTGCGTTGTCCTGGTAAGCAGTATGTTGATATCTATCCTGCCGGCCTGGAAGGCCGCTAACTTGAAACCGATAGAAGCGATACAGTACTAGGAATAAGCGGTTGTTAATGACAAATTACAAATTGAAAATGACAAATGAATCGCTAATGACTAATTACAAATCCACATGTAGAATTTGTCATTTGGGATTTGTCATTCACTTGTCATTTGTAATTATTGATTTGTAATTATCCGTTAGGGGATGTTGCTGCCACATGTTTACATTCGTAAAAATAGCCTGGAGAAATATACTGAGGAACAAGCAGAGGTCCTTTATCTCTGTCACCGCCATAGCCGTTGGTTTGGGGGCGCTGATACTTATTCGCGCCTTTACCGAAGGCATGGACAGACAGATGATAGAGAATTATACGGATCTTGTCATATCCCACATACAGATACATAAGAAAGGTTTTCATCAAAAGATGGGATTGGAAAGGAGCATAGAAAGAACGGAAGACCTGGTAGACAACCTTCTTGCTGAAAGATCAGTTATAGCCTTTACCGAAAGGGTAAAGAAGACAGTACTTATTAGTTCGCCGGAACAGGCCTCAGGGGCCCTTTTGATAGGCATTGATCCGAGTGCCGAATATAAGGTCACTAAACTGCATAAAAAGATCCGCATTGGTGAGAAGTTATCGAATGAGGATGATGAAGGCATTATTGTCGGCAGGGAATATTTGGATATTTTGAATGTATCATTGGGAGAAAAGATTGTCATAACCGCGCAGGATGTTAAAGGTGAGCTTGTGGCCGGGGCGTTTCGGATCAGGGGTGTTATTGATACGGGGTCTGAGGAGATCGATAAAGGTATTGTTGTGATAACCTTAAAACAGGCCCAGGAATTGTTCGGATTAGGCAGATCGGTTTCTGAAATCGCTATAAAGGTAGATAATGTATATGGATCTGACTCCATAAGGGATAGATTAAACCAAAGAGTTGATACAGGGGTATATGAAGTGCTTTCCTGGAAAGAGATATCTCCCATGACCGCTGAGTGGCTGGAATTTGACAGGACGTTTATAGATGGTATACTTTTAATAGTGATGATCATAATATTCACCATAATATTTAACATAATATTGATGGGAGTATTTGAGCGTGTCAGGGAATTCGGTATCATGCTTGCCCTGGGTACGAAAAGAAGGGAGATCGTACTTATCGTCGCTTTGGAATCGTGCCTGTTGGGTATGGTTGGTGTTTTGTTGGGGCTTCTGGCGGGGGTATCAATATCCGGGCTTCTGGGGCAGGTTGGTATAAATGTTGGCTTAATGACGGAAACTTTTTATATAGGCTCTATCGTATATCCCAGGCTTTATCCGGACTATGTACTGCGATTTTCACTGCAGATATTTTTTATATGCGTGTTGGTATCTATATATCCGGCTTGGAAGGCGGCGAATATAAAACCTGTTGAAACTGTAAGGTATATTTAGTTAGCGGGTTAGCGGGTTAGCGGGTTAGCGGGTTAGCGGGTCAGCGGGTTGGTGAGTAATATGGCTTTAATAGAAATCAAAGATGTTTTGAAGACATATAGAGTCATGAACGGTGTCCAGACAAAGGCTTTAAGAGGGGTCAATTTGAGTGTTGAGGAAGGCAGTTTTGTGTCTATAGCAGGCTCTTCGGGGTCCGGGAAGACCACGCTTCTGAATATAATCGGCGCGTTAGATAAACCCGATGAGGGCAGTATCATCTATGAAGGCAGGGATATTACGCCGATTCCTGTCAATCAATTGTCTGATTTCAGATTGCGGAAGGTCGGGTTCATTTTTCAGGCCTATAACCTGATCAGCACGTTGACGGCGATAGAAAACACGGAATATGTAATGTTGTTACAGGGGGTGAACGCGCGCCTGCGCAGGGAAAGATCTATAGATATACTGAAGAGAGTTGGATTGGAGGAATTTATTGACCGGAGGCCTACACAGATGAGCGGCGGCCAGCAACAGAGGGTAGCTGTTGCCCGGGCTATTGTTTCAGAGCCAAAGGTTATCCTGGCGGATGAGCCTACCGCGAATCTTGATTCCGCGACCTCTATGGACCTTATTTCATTGATGAGGGAATTGAACAGGGAGAAGAAGATAACATTTATTTTTTCTACCCATGATGAAATGGTCATGAGCCAGGCAGACCATGTATTTCACATGAAGGATGGAAAATTTGAGAGCTGAAAAGAGCGCTATTAGAGGATATTTCTATAAAAGTGTTTTCGGGCCTTCTGTCTTTATCCTTGCCATATCTTTTGCCCACCCGGCCTGTTGCGGAGGCAAGCAATATCCACTGGTATCTATCGGGGGTTATTATAAGAATTTATTCTCGGTGACTGAATCAACCACCACAAACAGGCTGGTCTATTCCGATACGCAGAGATTAAGGCTGGAATGGAAAATGGAATATAACGATTCTATACAGACGAAAGTGGCTTTTGATAAAGAATTGGTGTTGGGCGACTATGTCCGGGATCCCGGTTTCGAGGCGGTGAGGAATATGGATCAAAACAAACTGACATGGCTGGATGGGGATCGCGCTTATTATGACGATGAGCATGTCTATGCCAAATATTCCCTTTACCGGGCTTATATAAAATTCTATGACCCGAGGTTCCAATTAATAGTCGGGAAACAGAGGATAGACTGGGGAAGGTGCAGGTTCTGGAGCCCTATGGACCTGTTCAATCCGATCAGCCCGCTTAACATAGAGCGTGATGAAACAGTAGGAGTGGACGCCGTTGACGCCACTATCTTTTTTAACTCAAAGACTAATTTGAATTTTGTCTACGCGCCTGATGATGAGTTTGAGGATATGAGTTTTGGCATGAGGTTTTTCACAAGGATATATGATTATGATATGTTCGTTATGGCAGGTGAGTTCAAGAAAGATGAGGTTATAGGAGCATGTGTTGATGGTTACCTGGGCCAGGCAGGCGTTAGAGGTGAAATTACCTATACGTGGGCTGACGATGGTAAAGACTTTATCCGCACCTGTATCGGGCTGGAATATACTTTTAAGGGCAGGGCGACAGTGCTTGCCGAATATTTCTATAATGGCGGGGCTGAAGATAATGAGGTCGACAGGTTCACTGCCGATTATGCCTTCTCAAGCCGTGTCCTGTCTATGAAAAAGCATCTTTTCGGGCTTTCCCTGGAATATGAGATAACCCCGCTTTTTGATTTTAATTGCTACGGTATCATGGATTTTGAAGGGGAGAGCTTCTATATAAATCCGGAATTCAAGTATAACCTTTTGACAAATATGGACCTTTGCGCGGGATGGCAGTTCTATGGTGGCGATGATGACGGTGAGTTCAGCCCATATAAAGGCCTCTATTACATGTACGGCCAGTATTTCTTTTGACCACTGTAAAGAAGAACATGAAAAGACTTTTTATCCTCCATCCTGTCCTATTCGCTGTGTACCCGATATTTTTTATACTTGCCTACAATGTTGAGCAACTGTATTTGGCGGATGATTTTTTTCTGTCTTATATCCTTATCCCCATAATTATTTCGCTTTGTATGGCTTTTGCGCTGTGGTTGTTATTGTTTCTCATCATTAAGGATGCGCGCAAGGCGGGATTAATAACATCTTTTTTTCTGATGCAGTTCTTTTCCTACGGTCATCTGCATAATATAGTCGACCAGAAAATGGGGACATTTGTATTTGAAGCCGGTAATTTGATCATTGGACCGCATAAGATAGTGTTCTCATTGTTTTTCTTGTCAACTATTATCGTATTTTATTTTACCGTAAGAGCCAAAAGAGGCCTTTACGCCCTTACAAAGGGGCTGAATTTAGCGGGGATTATCCTGGTTTGCGTGACATTGTTCGGTATTTTAACCGGAGGTATTGTGGGCGGTGTTCCCGCGGACGATGCCGCGAAGACCGTCAGCCCCGCCGCGGCACATGCAACGAAAGCCGGTGCTGTAAAAAAAATGCCTGATATATACTACATAATTCTTGACGCCTACGCGGGTTCAAATGTTTTAAGAGAAGTTTATGGTTATGATAACAGCGGTTTTGAGGAATATTTGCGTGAAAAGGGATTTTATATAGCCCGGGACAGCAGAAGTAATTATACAACTACGACGCTTTCTTTAGCTTCTTCGTTGAATATGGATTATGTGGATTTTGGGGCTGACGCGGACAGGGGCAGTGTTTTGAATAGGCCCGCGTCCATAGTTTACCGCATGCATATGAACAATAAGGTTATGAGGGGTCTAAAGGATATGGGTTATAAGATCGTTTATTTAGCCAGTTCCTATGGTTTTACACAGCATTGCAAATATGCCGATATAGAATATCATTGTGGCAGCTGGTTGAATGAATTTTATATAATGCTTATAAAGACAACCATGCTTGTAAGGTTCAAAAGATATTTTCTTGTCGAGAATGACAGGAAGGCCGTCCAGGATGCCTTTTGCTTACTTTCTGAAGCGCCAGCTATTAAGGGGCCAAAGTTCGTGTTTGCCCATATTGTCAAACCGCATCCGCCATATCTATTCGACAGAGAAGGCAACATACCTGAGGGAGAAACTGTGGTCGAAATGTACGGTGGTGTTTGGGGGCAGAGAGATAAATATATAGACCAGTTGATCTTTATTAATAAGAAGGTTATGTCTATGGTGGATGATATATTGAGAAATTCGGCCTCAGAGCCGATAATCATAATACAGGCCGATCATGGTACTGCTTCCACAGCAGTTTGTGACCTGATAAATGAACAACCGCGCTTGTGGGAAGGTTTATCAGGGGCAAAAAGTATGTTGATCTCAAAAAAACTTGACTCGATCTATAGGGATCCGACTTATGCTATATTGGACGAAAGGACATCCATATTAAATGCCTATCATTTACCCGGCCGCGCGGATGAGTTGATATATGATAAAATTACCCCCGTTAACACATTCAGGGTGATTTTCAAGCACTATTTCAACCTAGACTATGAACTTATAGAGGACAAAACCTATTACTCCCCACCTCAAGACCCGTACAATTTTTCCGATGTAACGGATCGATTGCAAACACGATGGTGAGGATGACATCTATAACATATGTTAAAATATGAAAAATCAATGTATCGAAAACGGTTTTTCCGCTTGACAGGAACATGCCTATGTAGTATCATACCTGAAAATCTAACTGTAAAGGAGGAATGTTAAAGTGGGAATTTTATAACCCACTTTTTTTATTCTATGTTTATATGAAGGTAGAAGATAATATTATGACATTAATAGGACCTATCTGCGGGCAAAAAGGTGTCGAGGTTGTCGAGATCTCCTATAAAAGGGAAGGCCCCAGATATGTGTTGAGGATATTGGCGGATAAGCCTAAGGGCATTACACTGGATGAATGCGGATCCCTCAATAATGAGATCGGCCAGAAGCTTGATGCGGAGAATATCATAGAGGGGTCTTACGTGCTGGAGGTATCATCGCCCGGACTTGACAGGCCTATTATAAGCAGAAGGGATTTTGAAAGGGCAATGGGAAGGACACTGAAGGTCAGTACCTACGCGCCTTTCGACGGAAAGAATGTGTTTATAGGTGAATTGTTGGGCATCTCTGAAAACGCCGTAGTTATACAGGATGCCGAGGGTATATCCACAGAAATACCCATGGATAAAATAGCAAGGGCAAAACTGCATATAGAGGTTTAGATACCCTGCGAAAGAACGTGTGGAGAAACGGAGATATAGAGATGAATAACGAGTTATTAACCATACTTGATTCCCTGGAAAGGGAAAAAGGCATATCCAAGGAAATTCTCTTTGGCGCGCTGGAAGCGGCTTTGGTCAGCGCGGCCAGGAAGATCCTTGGTAAGAATAAAGAAGACATCACTGTAAAGGTAAATCGTGAGACCGGGGCTATCAACGTATCATCCGAAGGAAAAGAGGTAAAATCGGCTGATTTTGGCAGGATAGCGGCTCAAACAGCCAAGCAGGTTATAATACAGAAAATACGCGAGGCTGAAAGGGATGTAATTTACGGTGAATACAGTGATAAAGCGGGCCAAATAACCACTGGCCTGGTGCACAGGTTTGAAAAGGGTAATATTATAGTGGATCTGGGAAAAACCGAGGCCGTATTGCCGAGGCAGGAACAGGTGCCCAAGGAAAGGTATAAGCAGGGTGACAGGATCAGGGCTTATATAGTGGAAGTCAATAAGACCTCTCATGGGCCTCAGATTATCCTATCCAGGAAATCTCCCGATTTTGTGAAGAAATTATTCGAGCTGGAAGTCCCGGAGATACTTGAAGGCATCGTTGAGATGCGTGCTATCGCCAGAGACAGTGGTGAAAGGACAAAGATCGCTGTATATTCCAAGGAGGACAAGGTGGATCCGGTTGGGTCCTGCGTGGGTATGCGCGGTTCACGCGTAAAGGATATTGTGCGTGAATTACACGGTGAGAGGATAGATATTGTCAGATGGAATGAAAGTATTGAGATCTATCTGAAAAACGCGTTAAGCCCGGTCGAGATCAGAAAAATGCTGATCGACAGGGCAAATAAGAGGATAACGGTAATAGTTAAGGATGACCAGCTGTCCATAGGTATAGGCAAACACGGGCAGAATATCCGGCTTGCCTCAAGGCTTGTCGGATGGGAAGTGGATATAAGAAGCGAGACCGAGGCCTCGGAAGAGGAGAAGGCCAAGGCGGAGGCTAAAATGGCTAAAAAAGAGGCAGTGTCCAAGGCATCGGAGGAAACGGATGAAGAAGAGGAAGAAACCGCTTCGATTTCCGATGTTAAAGGTGTTGGTAAAAACGCCGCGAAAGTCCTTAAAGAAGCCGGTTATGATACCGTAGAAAAGCTGGCCTCTGCCGAAGTCAAGGAACTGGTGAAATTAGACGGTATAGGCAAGAAGGGCGCTCTTAAGATAGTAGCGTCTGCCAAGGAAATGCTGGGAGAAAAGAAGGAAAACACAGAAGAGTAAAGGATATTAATGCGAGTACATGAACTAGCTAAAGAATTGGGGATATCTAGCAAGGAACTGATAAAGACATGCAAGGCTCTCAAGATAGACGCCAAAGGACATATGAGCGCGCTTGATGGTGAGGCGGTAAGAAAGATTAAAGCCAAATCGACACCCGCAAAGCCTAAGGCAGATAAGAAAAGGCCAAAAAGGGCCAAGGGTAAAACATCCCGGCCGAAAAAGAAAAAGGCTCAAACAACAGAGCCTGTCACAACCGAAAAAAAACAGCAAGAGAAAAAAATAGAGCCTGTGCCGCCGCAGATAGAGACAATTGTTTTTTCCGAGAAGCCCAAGGATGAAAAAAGGGTCAGAAAAGAGAGGGATGAGCCGGCGGAGAAAGTTAAAGTGGTTGAGGGGTTTCAGGCGGTCGAAAAGGCCAAGGCGGTTGCCGGCAAGATTTTGGAGGTTGAGATACCGATAAGTGTTAAACAGCTTTCAGTAAAGTTGGGCGTTAAACCGAGCGATATTATCATGTATCTCATGAAAAAGGGTATACTGGCGACTATAAACCAGAATCTTGAGGAAGACGTTGTCAATGAGATAGGCGCTAATCATGGATTTATTATCAAGAAAGCTAAGACACTTGAAGAAGAGTTGATCACGATGGATGATGATTCAAGTAAGAAGGGCAAATTAATACCTAGGTCTCCGGTGGTTACTTTTATGGGCCATGTTGATCACGGTAAGACATCCCTTCTGGATTACATAAGGAACACAAAGATAGTCGCGAAGGAAAAGGGTGGGATAACACAACACATTGGCGCTTACAAAGTGGACCTTGATAAGGGATCCGTGACGTTTCTGGACACACCGGGCCATGAGGCGTTTACGGCAATGCGCGCCAGAGGGGCCAGCGCCACGGATATAGTTGTGCTTGTAGTGGCGGCGGATGATGGCGTTATGCCTCAGACCAAAGAGGCTATAGATCATGCCAGGGCCGCTAACGTGCCGATAGTGGTTGCTATAAACAAGAGCGATCTGCCGCATATAAATTTAGATAAAGTTAAAAATCAGTTGAATGAACAAGGCCTTATCCCCGAAGATTGGGGAGGAAAGACCATAATGGTGCCGGTGTCCGCGAAAACCGGTGTGGGTATAGACAACCTTTTGGAGATGCTTTTATTGGAAGCTGAGATGCTGGAGCTGAAGGCTAAGCCGTCTATACGTGCCCGTGGCGTGGTAATTGAGGCAAAACTCTCACCGGGAAGAGGGGTGGTCTCGACCTTGCTTGTGAAGAATGGGACGCTGAGAATAGGGGATACAATTCTGAGCGGGATGTACTATGGCAGGATCAAGGCCATGATAGGCGATCGTGGTAACCGTATGAATGAGGCCCCGCCTTCAATGCCTGTGGAGGTATTGGGTTTGCAGGGGGTGCCTGAGGCGGGTGATGAATTCTTTGTCGTAAAAGATGAAAAGAAGGCAAAGACATTATCCATGCTCAAGCTGCAAGAGAAGAAGCACAGGGACCTGCAAAAAGGACAGCGCATAAGTCTTGAGCATCTATACGAACAGATCCAAAAGGGCGGTATAAAGGAATTAAAGATAATATTGAAGGCTGATGTGCAGGGATCCGTTGAGGCGCTGCAGAGATCTTTGGAAAATCTAAGTACCGATGAGGTCAAGCTCAGGACAGTTCACGTAGGTGTCGGGAATATTAGCGAAAGTGATGTCATGCTGGCGATCGTTGCCAATGCTATTATCATAGGTTTCCATGTGAGAATAGATCCCAAAGCGGATGAGGTGGCGAAAAAAGAGGATATTGATGTAAGGCGTTATGATGTTATCTATGAGGCCATCAATGATGTCAAGGCCGCGATGGAGGGATTGCTTGAACCTATAATTAAGGCCACAGTCGTTGGGAAGGCTAAGGTTCAGCAGACTTTTAAAGTAACTAAGGTGGGTAATGCCGCAGGCTGTATGGTAGTCAAAGGCACCATATCGAGGCCGAATAAAGTGAGGCTTTTAAGGCAAGGCAAGGAGATCTACACGGGAAAAATACGCTCACTTAAGCGCTTCAAGGATGATGCCAGGGATGTAACTGAGGGCATGGAGTGCGGTATCGCCCTGGAAGGGCATAATGACGTTAAACCGGGCGATATCATTGAAAGTATAGTTTTTGAAAAGATAGCGAGACGACTGGATAAAAAGAGAAAATAGTTTGAAAAATTCGGATTTCGGATTTTGACATTAATAGTGGGTTAAACAGTGAAGAAACGTATATTGAGCGGTATGCGGCCGACAGGCCCTCTGCATCTGGGGCATTTGGTCGGCGCTCTGAAGAATTGGACGCGTTTACAGGAAGAATATCATTGTTATTATATGGTGGCGGACTGGCATGCTTTGATGAGCGAATATGAGAGTCCCGGAGATATTAAAAGGAACGTTATTAGCTGTGTCGTTGATTGGATAAGCTGCGGGCTTGATCCGGATAAATGTACTATATTTGTTCAGTCTGATGTGCCCGGCCATCTGGAATTAAGCATGGCGCTGGCGTGCCTGACGCCTCTATCGTGGCTGGAAAGATGTCCTACGTATAAGGAACAGCTCAGGGAAATGGAGAAAAGGGATCTGACAACCTATGCCTTTTTGGGGTATCCGGTCCTCCAGGCAGCGGATATAATGGTCTATAAAGCAAATGCTGTTCCGGTAGGGGTGGATCAGTCCGCGCATCTGGAGTTGACGCGTGAGATCGTGAGGCGTTTCAATCATCTTTACGGAGAGGTATTCCCGGAACCGGAAACGCTCCTGACAAGATCGCCGAAATTACTTGGTATAGACTCCAGGAAAATGAGCAAATCATACGGTAATTACATCGCTTTGTCGGATACGCCTGATGACATAGTGTCGAAGACCAAAAAGATGTTCACCGATCCCAAGAGGATCTATAAGAAAGACAAGGGGCATCCTGATAAGTGCAATATCCATTCATACTATCAGGTGTTTGATCCTAACCAGGCCGGCCGGGTGGCCAAGGCTTGTCGGAACGCTGAAGTCGGCTGCGCCGAATGCAAAAAAAAATTAGCTGAGGTCTTGATCGAGAGGCTTAAACCGATAAGAGAAAAAAGACAGGAGCTCATTAACGACAGGCAGCAGGTGTTTGATATATTGGCTGACGGCGCGGATAAGGCTATAGAGGTAACGTCAAAGACAATGGAAGAAGTCCGGCAGAAAGTAGGACTTCTATAATATAATGACAGATGGCAAATTTCAAATAACAAATAAAGGCCAAATGTCAAATCGCTCGAGAAGAGATTTTGTGATTTGTCATTAAACAGTCGATAACCTAGGGAATATATGACTTATAAAGTTAAGTTGCCTGTGTTCGAGGGTCCGCTTGATCTGCTGTTATATCTCATAAAGAAAGAAGAGCTTGATATATACGATATTCCAATAGCCTTGATCACGGAACAGTATCTGGAATACCTGGAGATGATGAAGCTCTTGGACCTGAATATAGCCGGTGAATTTTTGGTCATGGCAGCCACGCTCATTCACATAAAAAGCAAGATGCTTCTGCCGCAAGAGGAGAAGATGGATGAGATACAAGTCGAGGAAGATCCCAGGGCAGAGCTGGTCAAGAGGCTGATAGAGTATAAGAAATTCAAGGAGGCCGCCTTTTCCTTGAATGATATGGAGAAAAAACAGAGGGATGTTTTTTCGATAAAGGCCCAGCCGGCGTTTGATAAAGAATCAGAAAATGACAATGATGACGGCTTCGAGGCCAATATCTTTGACCTTATCACGGCCTTTGTCAAGGTCGTAAAGAATTTTTCCAAAGATGACTTCCATAGGGTAGCCCGGGATGAGTTTACGGTAAGCCAGAAGATACATGACTTATATCACATGCTTGTTATGAGGCCGGCCATACATTTTTATGATCTGTTCAAAGACACGAAAAATAAATTGGAGGCGATAACGCTATTTATGGCCCTGTTGGAACTGATCCGGCTTAACGAGGTTGTGGTTGTGCAGAAGGAAATGTTCGGTGAGATCGAGATCAGGAGGAACCAGGATAATGTAAGAAAAAACGCGGGATCTCAAGACCCGCGAACTGGACCTGAAGAGGTGGAGGTTGATAGTGAAGGTGAAGTTCCCTCGGAATCATAAATCTTGCTTAGGGTCGGATTCATTACGTTCCTCGGGATGGAATTCATTTCGGCAATAATTTCAGGAGGTTTAATAAATCATGGTGGGAGATAGTAACATAGAGAAGGTCATAGAGGCACTATTATTTTCAAGCGATAAACCGCTTCCTCTAAATAAGATAAAAGAGGCCTTGGGTATGGATGCCGGTGTAATCAAGGACGCGTTAAAGAAATTGGAGGAATACTACGATAGGGAAGCGAGAAGTTTTCGGTTGGCTGAGATAGCGGGCGGTTATCAGATCGTTACCAGGGCAGAGTATGGCGTTTGGATAAATAAATTGCAGAAGAAGGGCGCCGATAAGATTCGCGGCGCCTCCATGGAGACCCTGGCAATAATAGTGTATAAACAGCCGATAACGAAAAATGAGATAGAGGCGATAAGGGGTGTTAATGTTGATGGAGTAATAAAGACGCTTATGGAGAAGAATTTGATAAAGATCAAAGGCAGGAAGGAAGCGCCCGGCAGGCCGATCATCTATGGTACGACAGATGAATTTTTATTGCGTTTTGGCCTGAAAGACCTTAATTCCCTTCCGCCGTTAAGGGAATTTACGGAAAAGGACCTGGATTACCATCCGGAGCTTGAGGATACGGCTGGCAGCGAAACATTTGCGGAAAAAGAGACGCCAATTTCTTCTATCCCGAAAGAAGGTGATAATTATGGAACTGAAGAGGCTGAGGCAAAAAATAGACAGGACGGATGATAAGATCATAAAGCTCTTGAATGAGAGGGCAAAATTATCCCGTTTGATAGGGCAGTTGAAAAATAAAAAGGGCCTGTCTGTTTATGCCCCGAACAGGGAAAAAGAGATCTATTTGAAGCTTAAGGAGCATAACATGGGCCCATTGAGCGATAAGTCTTTGAGGGCTGTATATAGAGAGATCATGTCCGGATCACTCAGCTTGGAAAAGGCCATCAAAGTTTCGTATCTGGGGCCGGAATGCACGTTCACACACTTGGCCGCTATGGAAAAATTCGGTTCCAGCGTTGTTTACGAGCCATGTAAGGGTATTACCGATGTCTTTCAAGAAGTCGAAAAAAACAGGTGTGATTATGGGGTCGTGCCTATAGAGAATTCCGCCGAAGGGGCGGTAAATCATACCTTGGATATGTTCATTGACTCTGATCTCAAGATATGTGCGGAGGCGTACCTTGAGATATCTCATAATCTGCTTGGGCATACTAATGACCTCAAAAAAGTCAAGGTTGTGTATTCAAATCCGCAAGTATTCGGGCAGTGCAGGATCTGGCTGGAAACGAATATGCCGCGCGCGACATTGATAGATACGACCAGCACGGCAGAGGCGGCCATGATAGTGGCCAAGAAAAGGAATGCGTCGTGTATCGCCAGTTTGATGGCCAAGGATAACTATGGACTGAAATTGCTCGCCGGGGGTATAGAGGATTCCTCGCATAACGTTACGAGGTTTTTGGTGATAGCCAAGGCAATGGCGGCTCCGACCAGAAAGGATAAGACATCTGTGATGTTCTCTTTAAAGGATAAGGTGGGCGCCCTGCATGATATACTGGTACCGTTCAAAAACAATAAGATCAATCTGACGAAGATCGAGTCGAGGCCGTCGAAGTTACGCGCCTGGAAATATTATTTCTTCGTTGATCTGGAAGGGCATATACAGGATAAGGTAGTAGCGAAGACCTTAAGAGACCTGAAGAAGGGCTGCACCCTGCTTAAGGTTTTAGGCTCATATCCTGTATGTGAATAGATTATGCTCGCGAGAAAAGAGATTCTAAAAGTAAAACCCTATAAACCCGGAAAACCGATCGAAGAGGTAAAGAGAGAATTAGGCCTGAAAGAGGCCATAAAGTTGGCCTCCAATGAAAATGCCTTAAGCCCCTCATCCCGAGTTATAAGTTCTATAGAAAAGATGCTTAAGAGCATAAATCGTTATCCGGACGAAAGGTGCTTTTACCTGAAAAAGGCCCTTAAATCCAAGCATAAATTATCCAGTGAGAATATAGTTATAGGTAATGGTTCGGATGAAGTGATCGTATTAGCCCTTAGGGCCTTTGCCAACCCCGGCGACGAAGTTGTTACGGCGAAACCCACATTTTTAATCTATGAGATCGCTTCTACAATAGCCGGGGTTAAGGTAAAAACAGTCCCATTGAAAGACTACAGATATGACCTTAACAGTATCGCCGGGGCCTTGACTAAAAATACAAAGTTGGTCTTTATCGCCAACCCCGATAATCCCACGGGGACTTATGTTACCGCCAGGGAAGTAGACGCCTTCATGAGGAAGGTCGGCAAAGACACTATCGTATTCTTCGATGAGGCTTATTTTGAGTTCGCCGAGGGCCTGAATGACTATCCGTGTACATTAAATTACCTGAATAAAAAAAATGTCATAATTTCAAGGACATTTTCTAAAATTTATGCCTTGGCGGGCCTAAGGATCGGGTACGGCCTGGCGAACAAAGATATAATAAGCGCTATGGACAGGGTGAGGGAGCCTTTTAACGTGAACTCGGTTGCCCAGGTTGCGGCATTAGCCGCGATCAAAGACAGGGCCTATGTTCAGGCCGCGAAGAGGCTTGTAAAAGAGGGAAAAGAATACATATATAAGAATATCACCGAAATGGCGTATGATTACATTCCCAGCGCGACGAACTTTGTTCTTATAAATGTGGGGGGATGTTCAAAAACGCTGTATCAAAAACTCCTTAAAAAAGGCGTGATAGTCCGTGACATGAGCGCCTGGGGGTTAAGTGGATTCATCCGTGTAACCATAGGGACCATGAAAGAGAACATCAAATTCATAAAAGCGTTAAAGACGGTCAATAAAGGGGGATAGCTGTGATAATTGTTTTAAAGCCGGACGCGACCAAAGAAAATGTAAACCATCTTGTTGATAAGATCAATAAGCTCGGGTTGAAACCCTGGGTTTCGGAAGGGTCGGAGAGAACCATAATAGGTGTCATAGGCGCCGAGGACGCGTTGCGCATACAGCCTCTGGAGGTATTTCCGGGAGTCGAAAAGGTTATTCCTGTCCTTAAACCATATAAACTTGTTTCGCGCGATTTCAGGCCTGAAAGAACTATTGTAAAGCTTGGCAATGGTGTGGAGATAGGCGGGAGGAAACTGCCTGTTATGGCGGGTCCGTGTTCCGTTGAAGACCGGGATCTCCTGGTAGATATTGCAAAAAAGATCAAGGCTAGCGGCGTTAGTATATTACGCGGGGGAGCATTCAAGCCCAGGACCAGTCCGTATTCATTCCAGGGGTTAGGGGAAGAGGGGCTGAAATATTTAGCTGAGGCGAGAAAATTGACGGGTCTTCTGGTCGTGACTGAGTTGATGGATGTCAGGCAGCTGGATATAGTTTTGAAGTATGCCGATATTATACAGATAGGCGCGAGGAATATGCAGAACTTCGACCTTTTAAGGGCCGTTGGAAAGACAAAGAAACCGGTTCTCTTGAAAAGAGGTATGGCGAATACGATCAAGGAATTCCTTATGTCAGCCGAATACATTCTTTCAGAAGGGAATTTTGATGTAATAATGTGCGAAAGGGGCATTAGGACATTTGAGGATTCAACCCGTTTCACACTTGACATCAGCGCAGTCCCCATAGTGAAAAACTTAAGCCATTTACCTTGCATAGTTGATCCTTCGCACGCGGTTGGTAAATGGAGCTATGTGCCGGCATGCGCTAAGGCCGCGGTTGCCGCGGGGGCAGATGGGTTGATCATAGAAGTTCATCCTAATCCGGAAGAGGCCTTCTCAGATGGCGTGCAGTCGCTATATCCGGATAAGTTCGCGGAATTGATGGAAAGCTTAAAAAAGATTGCCGTTTCTGTCGGCAGGGAAATATAGTAAATGAAAAAATTAAGAAAGATCGCTATAATAGGCGTAGGTCTTATGGGCGGCTCCATTGGTCTGGCTGTGCGCCGGAAAGGAATCGCTCGGGAGATTGTGGGGATATGCAGGAGGCAGGTCTCGGCAAGAAGGGCTTTAGAGGCCAAGGCCTGCGATAAAGTTACGCTTGATTTTCATGCCGGATTGGACGGCGCGGATTTCGTTATCATTGCCACACCCGTTGGAAAAATATCCCGGATGGCCGAGAAGATCGCCAAATACGCCCCAAAAGATGCGATCGTTACTGATGTAGGCAGCACAAAAGGGTTCATTGTAAATAATATTGAAAGGATTTTGCCGGAGCACATTAAGTTTGTGGGTTCTCATCCTATGGCAGGTTCTGAAAAAACAAGCGTCCTTAACGCGGATGAGGATCTGTTCAATAACTCCCTGTGCATTGTAACCAAAACAAAAAATACGGAAAAAGCGGCTTTATCCGAGGTAAAGGGTTTCTGGCAGGCATTGGGGGCCAGGACTGTTATACTTTCACCTAAGATGCATGATGTCAATATCGCTTTCGCGAGCCATTTGCCGCATGTTGTCTCATCTGTGCTGGCGAGATCGCTTGATAAGGAAAACTTGAGATATGTCTCGACAGGGTTTAAGGATACCACCAGGATAGCTGCTTCTGATCCGCAGTTATGGCAGGATATTTTTATGACGAACAGGGAATTTGTATTAAAGGCTATCAGGAAGTATAGGGTCAAACTGTATGAATTTGAAAAACAGCTTAGTTCAAAAAAAGGCAGGGAATTAAATCGATTCCTTCGGAAGGCGAAGTCAGTCAGGGATAAGCTGACATAGTCCAAAGGCGCGTTCGATAAATTAATGTGAAGATGAGAGAAAAGGCGCATATTATCGCGATAGACGGCCCGGCAGGCAGCGGGAAGAGTACGGTAGCCAAGGAAGTCGCAAGGGCTTTGGGTTATCTTTATATTGATACGGGAGCGATGTACAGGGCCCTTACATTAAAGGCGCTTAGGCAGAACTTAGACCTAGGAGATAAAGGGGTATTGATTCAGTTATCAGTGGATACAGGGATCGAGTTGCACGGCAATTATGATTCACAAAAAGTTTTCCTGGACGGGGAAGATGTTACGGGGAAGATCAGGGACCTGTCAGTAAGCGAAAAGGTAAGGTATCTTGCCAGGATCGATGGCGTAAGGGAGAACATGGTCAAGATCCAGAGGGAGATGGGCCAGAGATCAAAGGGCGCGGTGCTTGAAGGCAGGGATATTGGGACGGTTGTTTTTCCTGACGCGAAGTATAAATTCTATCTCGACGCTTCTTTTGATGAGCGTGTGAGCAGAAGGCTTAAACAATTGACAGAAAAAGGCAAAATGGTCTCTATGGAGGAAGTAAGTTTAAACCTTAAAGAAAGAGACCACTCGGATATGACCAGAAAGGTGGGCCCGCTAAAGAAAGCCGATGACGCGATATGCGTAGATACAACGGATCTTTCCATAAAGCAGGTTATTGAGTATATTTTGGAAAGGGTATAGTATGTCTCTTTTGTACGTTACAACGGCGTTCGTGTTTCTTTCTTTGCTTCATACCATGCATTCGTATAAGGTGTATGGGAAGAAGAATCTCCCGAAAAAAGGGCCGTACATTGTGGCGTCGAACCATGTGAGCAACGCTGATCCGATCGTTGTCGGTTGCCTAACGCCTTTTGGCCATATATATTTTTTTGCTAAGGATGAATTGTTTCATCATAAGAAATGGGGATGGTGGTTCAGGGGGATGAAGGCTATTTCCACCAACCGAGACAGAAGAGACTATAAAGCTGTTAAAAAGGCGCTGCAATACCTGAAAAATGGTAAATGCATAGGCGTATTCCCGGAAGGGACAAGATCTACGAACGGTGAATTGGGACAGGAAGGCGGACTTGGTATAGGTTTATTGGTAGAAAAGACCGGCGCCCCTGTTATACCGATATATTTGGTAGGGACAAATAAAGCATTGCCGCCCGGGTCAAAATATAAAACCGGAACACCTGTAAGGACCTATATAGGCAAGAGGGTGGATTTTAGCGGGGCCCAGCGGATAAAAGACAGGAGGAAACGATACGAGTTCTTTACCAAAAGGGTGATGAAAGCGATCTCAGAAGTGAAAAGAAGGGCCTTGAGGAATGAAAGGATGCTCTCAAAAGGTCGGTTATAATAGAGTAAAAGGAGGATGATGTAAATGTTAGAGAAAAAATCAAAACAAAATTCTATAGGAAAGGAGGAATTGGCCAGGCTTTATGAAGAATCATTATCTGTTCTTAAAGAAGGCCAGATAGTGAAAGGCAAAGTAGTATCCGTCAGCAATAAAGACGTTTTTGTTGATATAGGGTATAAGTCAGAAGGCGTTGTTCCTATAAATGAATTTCATAACCCAAAAGATATAAAAGTGGGCGATGAAGTCAGTGTCTTGCTTGAGTCAAAAGAGAACGAGGATGGTATGGTCGTACTGTCAAAGCATAAAGCGGAACGGGCGGAAGGATGGGAAACTATCAGCTCGAATTTCAACGAGGGCGACAGCATAGAAGGTACGGTCGTGAAAAAGGTAAAAGGCGGCTTCATGGTCAACATTGGTCTGGACGCCTTCCTGCCGGCATCTATCGCGTTGCCGAGGGAGTTTGGCGGGCCGGATGGCATCGTAGGTAAAAAACTGATGTTCAAGATCGTCAAGATCAATAAGCCCAGGAAGAATGTCGTGCTTTCCCGTAAGGATTATATAATGGAAGAGCGGGAGAAGTCGAAGAGAGAGGCCATAAATGTACTCGAAAGAGGCGCTGTGATAGAGGGTATGGTAAAAAATATCACGGATTTTGGGGCGTTTGTGGATATAGGCGGGGGCGTTATAGGACTGCTTCATATTACGGATATCAGCTGGGGAAGGATATCACACCCAAGGGAAGTGGTTGCTATCGGCGCCAAGATAAATGTCATGGTTTTGGATTTCAATAAGGAAACAATGAAGATCTCTCTTGGATTGAAGCAGATGACGCCTGATCCATGGGACAATGTCGACACTAAATATGCCGCCGGAAGCAAGATCAGCGGAAAGATCGTGAACCTGATGCCGTATGGGGCCTTTATCGAGCTTGAAAAGGGTGTTGAGGGTTTGGTTCACATATCCGAGCTCTCATGGTCAAAGAAGTATAATCACCCAAACGAGCTTTTGACCCTGGGCAGTCAGGTTGAGGCTATTGTGCTTGATGTCGATAAGAACAGCAGAAAGATATCATTAGGCATGAAACAGCTGGAAAAGGATCCCTGGATAGGCATTGAGGAAAAATATAAGGTCAGCGACAGAGTGAGAGGCACGGTAATAAGCCTGACTGATTACGGCGCCTTTGTTGAACTCGAGAAGGGTGTTGATGGACTGGTCCACGTGTCGGATATTTCCTGGACAAAGAAGATAAATCATCCTCATGACGTCCTCAAAAAGGGCGAGGAGATCGAGACGATTATTTTATCCGTAGATGAAAAGAACCGCAGGATAGCCTTAGGGATAAAACAACTGGAACAGGATCCGTGGGATGAGATATCAACGAAGTTCGCTCCGGGGACATTGATAAAGGGCACTGTCACAAAAATAACGAATTTCGGTGTTTTTGTCGAGATCAGCAAGGATCTTGAGGGCCTTTTGCACATTTCGGAATCCGGCCTGGGACAGGATGAAAAGCTGGAATCAAAATTCAAGGTCGGGGATGAAATAGATGTAAGGGTTATCAGGGTCGATGGCGTACAAAAGAAGATAGCACTGTCGCGTAAGGATATCGAAGGAGCGTAATAGCATGTTAATTTCGCATTTCGATAGTGACTTTCCGTATGAAAGGCATATATGATTTCGGTCGATAAACAGTTGCAGGTGCTAAAACGCGGTGCTGTGGAGATCATCCGTGAAGAGGAATTACGATCCAAACTGGAAAGGGCGGTTTCCACAAGAAATCCGCTTGTGATCAAGGCCGGTTTTGACCCTACCGCCCCGGATATACATCTCGGGCATACTGTGCTTCTAAGGAAATTGAGGCATTTCCAGGATTGCGGGCATAAAGTGGTATTCCTTATAGGTGATGCTACTGCCTTAGTGGGGGATCCTTCCGGACAATCCCAGATGCGGAAGATAATGACATGGGAAGATGTCCTTGACAACGCCAAGACATATGAAAAACAGGTAGGCAAGATCCTCAAAATGGAATCTGAATGCTTTGTGCGTATGCACAACAGCGAGTGGTTTCCCAGGCAGGTAGGCATGTCCCGTACCAAGGAGGAATTTACCTTTGATGGATTTGTCAATCTTGCCCAGAAATACACCGTGGCAAGGCTCCTGGAAAGGGATGATTTCGAGAAACGGCTTAAGGAAAATAGGCCTATAAGTTTCCTTGAGCTTTTCTACCCTCTTATGCAGGGATATGATTCGATCAAACTTGAGGCGGATGTCGAGTTGGGAGGCACTGACCAGAAATTCAATATGCTTGTAGGACGGAACCTCCAGCAGGCTTATAAACATGACGGTGAGTATAAAAAGGATGCCCAGGTTGTAATGACCATGCCTTTGCTGGAGGGCATTGACGGTGTCGACAAGATGTCAAAATCACTTGGAAACTATATCGGCATAGATGAGGCCCCCGGGGATATGTTTGGCAAGGTCATGAGCATTTCGGATGAGATGATGATGAAGTATTACGAACTGCTTACGGATATCCCCGTTGATAAGATAAAAAGGGATATAGACAACGGCAAACTGCATCCGAAGAAGGCGAAATCGGACCTTGCCGGGGATATCGTCCGGCAATATCACGGTAAAGAAAAGGCGTTGAAGGCATCTAAAGATTTCGAGAGTATTTTCGCTGAAGGGAAAAATCCGGATGATATGCCGGAAATTTCGGTAAATGAAAATATTTTTGCGCTAACGGCACTTTTAAAAACAACAAAGCTTGTGGATTCATCCAGCGAGATCAAGCGGCTTATCAAGCAGGGGGCGGTATCGGTCGACGGAAAAAAGATTTTAAACGCGGCCTCAAAGATTGAGATCACCGGCAGCGGTGTTGTTGTCAGGATAGGCAAGAGGAAATTCGCTAAAGTGAAAAAAAGTCCAAATATCCCTTGACACTCCTATGCTTATGTGATATATTTCAGTACACTATTTATGAGTAAAATACATCTGGATTTTCGTAATTGAAAGTTTGATTAAAAAGATTTTGAGGATGTTTGTAACAGGGCATCGTCAAGGTGCCTTTTTTTTGTCTGAAATACAGCAAAGTATTTGTGGAAAATTCCGCGGCTATCTAACCGCGAATGACGCACAAAACGATCTTTGAAATTAAGTAACCGATTAATTCTTTAGGGATCAAATATTTCTATGGAGAGTTTGATCCTGGCTCAGAACGAACGCTGGCGGCGTGGATTAGGCATGCAAGTCGAACGATCCGCTGTAATGCGGATAGTGGCAAAAGGGTGAGTAACACGTGGGTAATCTGCCTTTAGGTTCAAAATAACCTGCCGAAAGGCGAGCTAATATTGGATGAGACCACATTCTGGTACTTCCAGAGAGAGGTTAAAGCCGGGGACCCCAACAGGGCCTGGCGCCTTTAGATGAGCCCGCGTCCTATCAGCTTGTTGGTGAGGTAATGGCTCACCAAGGCATTTGACGGGTAGCTGGTCTGAGAGGATGGTCAGCCACACTGGGACTGAGACACTGCCCAGACTCCTACGGGAGGCTGCAGTCGAGAATCTTTTGCAATGCGCGAAAGCGTGACAATGCGACGCCGCGTGAGCGATGAAGATCTTCGGATTGTAAAGCTCTGTCAGCCTGGATGAACGTTTCAAAACTAATAGCTTTGAAACCTGACGGTACAGGCAGAGGAAGCCACGGCTAACTCCGTGGCCTGAACCACGTTGGGTTCAGGGCAAGCCAGCACAAAACATGGTTTGGCCTGATTGACGTGAGGGAAGGCGGGTGCGGAGATACGCGCAGTAATGCGGTATAAGAAAATCTCGCTATATGCTGGAACATCTACTAACCTATGAAGGAACGGCTGCCCGGTAAAGGTTAATAGACAATCAGCAGGCAACCTGCGAAAGCAGAGAGCCCTCAGAGACTACACGCGAGACTCCCAAAGATGGGATGATGATATAGTCCAAGTTCCGATACCGTTTTTTTTCGGTATGGGGCCAGCAGCCGCGGTAATACGGAGGTGGCGAGCGTTGTTCGGATTTATTGGGTGTAAAGGGTATGTAGGTGTCCTTTCAAGTCTTCCTTAAAATACTTTGGCTCAACCAAAGACCTGGGGGAGAAACTGAAGGGATTGAGTACAGGAGAGGAAAGCGGAATTCCCGGTGTAAGGGTGAAATCTGTAGATATCGGGAGGAACACCAGTGGCGAAAGCGGCTTTCTGGCCTGATACTGACACTGAAATACGAAAGCAAGGGGAGCAAACAGGATTAGATACCCTGGTAGTCCTTGCCGTAAACGATGGGCACTAGGTGTATCCCTTTATAGGGGTGTGCCGAAGTTAACACATTAAGTGCCCCACCTGGGGAGTACGACCGCAAGGTTGAAACTCAAAGGAATTGACGGGGACCCGCACAAGCGGTGGAGCATGTGGTTTAATACGACGATACGCGTGGAACCTTACCAGGGCTTGACATCCCGCAAGTAGTGATCTGAAAGGTGAGCGACCTGTTAAGTCAGGAGGCGGGACAGGTGTTGCATGGCTGTCGTCAGCTCGTGTCGTGAGATGTTGGGTTAAGTCCCGCAACGAGCGCAACCATTGTCATTAGTTGCTAATTCTGAGCAATCAGAATGCACTCTAACGAGACTGCCAGTGTTTAACTGGAGGAAGGTGGTGACGACGTCAAGTCAGTACGGCCCTTACGCCCTGGGCTACACACGTGCTACAATGGCCGGTACAATGAGAAGCAAGACCGCGAGGTGGAGCAAATCTCAGAAAACCGGTCTCAGTTCGGATTGAAGGCTGCAATTCGCCTTCATGAAGCTGGAATCGCTAGTAACCGCAGATCAGCTATGCTGCGGTGAATACGTTCCCGGGTCTTGTACACACCGCCCGTCAAGTCACCTGAGTCGAGTGCACCCGAAGATGCTGATCCAACCCTTGACATCTTTGATGTCAAGGGGGGAAGGTTTCGAAGGTGTGCTTGGTGAGGAGGACTAAGTCGTGAAGAAGTTGCGACCTCTATTGGAGACGATGGAAGGCAAACTCGGCTATATGCTGGAACATCCCAGTATCTTGGATTGGTAACGATTCAAGTGGGGACAATCAGCAGGGAAGTCGTAAGTGACCCCTCAGAGACTACACGCCGAGCCCCTAATCGTAAGGAGGAGGAATGCGGAATGAAATAAAAGCCTATTGCCAAGGAGCTTTGGGAGATGCGACATATAGTAAAATGCATAAAACATGGCGCTTTTCTCAAAGAGATAGCAGATGGCTAGAAAAGCTCAAAAGCTTATTTAGTTCAATTGGCTACAGATCCTGGGTATACAGGGAAGGGAAGAGAAGAAGGGTCTATGTATTAGAAACTTCAGCTAATTTCCTTTCTTCTGATTATTTAAAAAAATCAATTGGCACTAACGCTGAAAAGATAGCATTCATTCGTGGATTCTTTGATGCAGAGGGAGGAGTTCCTCATACGAAGAATGTAAGATTTTACATTCAGTTTACACAAAAATCGTTTGAAGAACTTCAGCTAATACGAAAAATGTTAGAAGAAATGGGTGTAAAATGTGGAAAAATTCACAACCCTAGTGTAAAGGTTGATCCACATTATTGGAGATTTTTCGTACGCGCCCAATCATACAAGAGTTATGTTAAGATGATTGGTTCATGGCATCCGAGAAAAACGAAACTACTTACTGAAAGGGTGATGATATAGTCCATGCCTTATGGCGACATAGGGAGTACATGAACAAGGTAGCCGTACCGGAAGGTGCGGCTGGATCACCTCCTTTCTAAGGAGATTTAAACATATAGAATTAGAGATCTAGCGTTAAGCTTGATTTTTAATATAAATAAATCGCTTGATTTTTTCACCAATCAGGCGAACGACACAAAAGGTGATAAGAAAAATCCCTAAAGGGTTAACGGTTACTTAATTTATTTTTAATGCAAAGGCGTGAGAATCATGACCACTATGGGCCATGAGCTCTGTGCTATGAGCTTTGGGCTCAAAACCCGAGGCTCATAACTCACAGCCCAGTTAAGCTTCCTCGCAGTAATTAATGCTCCTGTAAGTCGCATTGATAACATTGCTCGGAAGTGAAAATTGACTCCCTCGTAATGGCCAATGCTCCTTATGGTCGCATCGGCAACATTACTCGGGATGAAATTTTCTTAAAGCGAAAATTGACTCCCTCGTAATAGCCAATGCTCCTTATGGTCGCATCGGCAACATTACTCGGGATGAAATTTTCTTAAAGCGAAAATTTCAGGGCCCGTAGCTCAGTCGGCTAGAGCGTCGTGCTGATAACGCGAAGGTCATTGGTTCGATTCCAATCGGGCCCACCAGCTTAGATATTAGTTATTAGTTGCTAGTTGCTAGTTGTTAGTTGTTAGTTGTTAGACACTAGGATGCGATACAGACTAAAAACTAATAACTAACAACTAGCAACTAAACGTGGGGATATAGCTCAATTGGGAGAGCACCAGCTTTGTCCCGCAAAAGTGGAAAACGACAGGTGCGGGATCCCGATGAACTTCTAAAGAAGTTTCTACATACGGGACAAGCATGAGATAGAACCGGCAAAATGGGGATATAGCTCAATTGGGAGAGCACCAGCTTTGCAAGCTGGGGGTTACCGGTTCGATCCCGGTTATCTCCACCAGTATTGAAATATCGCCTCTTTGAGGCTTAAATATAACATTTTTTCGGCCGAAGGGCCCGAAAAATGATCTTTGACAATTATGTATATAGGGTTAATGTAAAGAATGAAGAGAATGATGATTAGGTAAATGGCAAATTAGCATTGAAATTGGTCAAGCTACTAAGAGCTTATGATGGATGACTTGGTACGAACGGCCGACGAAGGACGTGGTAAGCAGCGATATGCTCCGGTGAGCCGCAAACAGGCCTTGACCCGGAGATCTCCGAATGGGGGAACCCACCCTGCTTAATAGCGGGGTATCCCGCGTCGCAAGATGCGGGAGGCTAAACCAGGAGAAGTGAAACATCTCAGTATCCTGAGGAAAAGAAATCGAATGAGATTCCCTGAGTAGCGGCGAGCGAAACGGGAAGAGTCCAAATTTCGCGGATGTTAAAGCTTGAGCGCGTTGTCCGCGGGATGTTGTGGGAATTGATCGGACCCAGGCTCAAATGGGTCGGCATTATAACCTGTATGTTAGTCGAGTGGCCTGGAAAGGCCAACCATAGACGGTGATAGTCCGGTAGACGAAAGCATATAGGTATGCTGGATCTTTCTCCCAAGTAATACGGGACACGGGAAACCCCGTATGAATCCGGCCCGACCATGGGCTAAGACTAAATACCAGTTCGTGACCGATAGTGAACAAGTAATGTGAATGAAAGTTGAAAAGAACCCCTTTAAGGGGAGTGAAATAGAATCTGAAATCGTGAGCTTACAAGCGGTAGGAGGCCTATGTTCCGCCTTAGGCGGAAAATGGCTGACTGCGTGCCTATTGAATAATGAACCGGCGAGTTACTGTGTGTAGCAAGGTTAACTTCTTGAAAGGAAGGAATCCGTAGCGAAAGCGAGTCTGAACAGGGCGATTAAGTTATGCAAAGTAGACCCGAAACTGAGTGATCTACCCATGGCCAGCGTGAAACCCGGGTAAAACCGAGTGGAGGCGCGAACCCGTTAACGTTGAAAAGTTATGGGATGAGCTGTGGGTCGGAGTGAAAGGCTAATCAAACTCAGATATTGCTGGTTCTCCTCGAAATAGCTTTAGGGTTAGCCTTATGGAAATAGGCAATGGGGGTAGAGTACTAAATGGGCTAGGGGGCCTACCAGCTTTCCGAACCCAATTAAACTCCGAATACCATTGTTCTGTACCATAGGAGTGAGAGTACGGGGGATAAGCTCCGTGCTCGAGAGGGAAACAACCCAGACCGCCAGCTAAGGTCCCAGAATACAAGCTAAGTGGTAAAGGATGTGAGATTGCGTAGACAACCAGGATGTTGGCTCAGAGGCAGCCATCATTTAAAGAGTGCGTAACAGCTCACTGGTCAATTGTGATTTCGCGCCGAAAATAATCGGGGCTCAAGCTTGTTACCGAAGCTGCGGAAAAAAGGACTTAGGTCCTTATTTGGTAGAGGAGCGTTCCATTCTAGGTTGAAGGCGGATCGAAAGGACCGCTGGACGAAATGGAAGTGATTATGCCGGTATGAGTAGCGAAAAAATCCGCGAGAAACGGATTCGCCTAAAATCTAAGGTTTCCTGGGGAAGGTTAATCCGCCCAGGGTTAGTCGGTCCTAAGCCGAGGCCGAAAGGCGTAGGTGATGGACAGCTGGTTTAATATTCCAGCACTACCTGCTTTGCGTTATCAATCCTGAAATGAAGTGAAAAGTTAGGTCAGCGCGCGGTTGGATGTGCGCGTTCAAACCTGTAGTCCCGCTAAAACGGGATGAGGGGTCACGGGGAGCCCAATCTACGGAGCGGGCGAACTGACTGACGCTATGTCACCTAGAAAAACTTTCGGGATGAGTAAAGCGGGTAACCGTACCGTAAACCGACACAGGTAGATTAGCAGAATATGCTAAGGCGCTCGAAATAACCCTCGTTAAGGAACTAGGCAAAATTGCCCCGTATCTTCGGAAGAAGGGGTGCCTTAATAGCGTGATGCCTACCAAACTGGCAAAGCGCGAAAAGGCGACACTAAAGAGGCTCATGCGACTGTTTAGCAAAAACACATGTCTCTGCAAACTCGCAAGAGGAAGTATAGGGACTGACACCTGCCCGGTGCTGGAAGGTTAAGTACATGGGTGACCGCGCTTCGGTGCGGAGGCCTTAGTGCAAAGCCCCAGTAAACGGCGGCCGTAAAATTGGTGTACGGGTTAACCTGTTAGCGGGTTAGCCAGTTGTAAACGTTGCGGCTCTCAAAGAGCAATCATTGAGAACAAATCCAGCTATATGCGGGAAACTCCGAGTATCTTAAAGTACCGAAAGGTAAAAATCTTTAAGTGCGGACAATCCGCAGGGAAGTCATAATTGACCCCTCAGAGATCACACGCTGGCTCCAAGAAATTGGATGAAGATATGATCCATGCCTTATGGCGACATAAGGGTTAACATGAACTATAACGGTCCTAAGGTAGCGAAATTCCTTGTCGGGTAAGCAAAAGCAAGCCCGTACTGGCTTATAACGGTGGAGCCCTAGCGACATACTAATGTATATCGTGGGTAATACCGTGGGAAGTTACTCTGCTTAGCTATGCATAGTAACCTCGTAACGACTGAAGGAGAGATCCTGAGATGGTGATCAACTGGATCGCCATAATACGCCAGTATCATTGTGGAAGGGGGTTGTATGGATAAGAAAGCCTATCTGTCTGGATTTGCTGATGGAGAAGGTTGCTTTTCGGTAACATTTAACAAAAGCAAAAGACATAAATTCGGTTGGGATATTAGACCGAGTTTCTCAGTTAGTCAAAATTCAGATAGAGCAGAAGTTCTAAATATATTCAAGGATGATTTTAAATGTGGATTGATTAGACCCGATAGATCCGATAGGACATTGAAATATGAAGTCAGGTCCATTAGGGACCTAATTGAGGTAGTGATACCACATTTTGAAAGTTATCCATTATTATCAGGAAAGCACAAGGATTTTACCGTGTTTTCAGAGATATGTAAAAGAATGTATAATCAAGAACATCTAAGAAAAGATGGCTTAAAAGAAATAGTCCATATGGCTCAAGCTTTAAATCCTTCCTCTAGGAAAAGATTTCCTAGGTCAATGATAAAGATATAGTCTGTACTTCTAGTAATAGAAGAGTAATACGAAGTTCCGACCTGCACGAATGGTGTAACGACATGAGCGCTGTCTCAACGAGGGATTCGGTGAAATTGTAGCAACGGTGAAGATGCCGTTTACCCGCAGCTAGACGGAAAGACCCCGGAACCTTTACTGTACCCTGGTATTGGATTTTGATCCGATATGTGTAGGATAGGTGGGAGGCTATGAGACCTTGCCGTCAGGTGAGGTGGAGCCATCGGTGAAATACCACCCTTATTGTATCGAAATTCTAACCCACTTGTGTTATCCACAAGAGGGACAGTGCCAGGCGGGCAGTTTGACTGGGGCGGTGGCCTCCAAAACAGTAACGGAGGCGTTCAAAGGTACCCTCAGCGCGGTCGGCAATCGCGCGTTGAGTGCAAAGGCACAAGGGTGCTTAACTGCGAGACATACAAGTCGAGCAGAGTGGAAACACGGACTTAGTGATCCGGCGGTAGCGAATGGAAGCGCCGTCGCTCAACGGATAAAAGGTACTCCGGGGATAACAGGCTTATCTCCTCCAAGAGTTCATATCGACGAGGAGGTTTGGCACCTCAACATAAAGGGGTGAAACGATAGTAATATCGTTTATGTTTCGGCTTATAACGGTGGAGCCCTAACCTTGAAAGGAGGGTAATACCGTGGGAAGTTTAACGGAAAGACAAAGGTCTATAATCGCTGGCTGTCTCTTAGGTGATGGAACAATGAGGTGTAAAGAGAATGCGCTTTTGGAAATTAATCACGCGTATTCTCAAAAAGAATATGTGGATTGGAAATATTCGGAATTGCGCCGATTTGTAACTACACCACCAAAAATCAGAAATGGGAATAATGCTAGAATTGCTTATAGGTTCACGACTAAAAGCCTTCCGGCTTTAACGAAGATTTATAATCAGTTTTATCATAATGGAAGCAAGCGCATCCCAAAAGATGTAAATTTGCGGCCAATTTCCTTGGCGATCTGGTTTATGGATGATGGCAATAAAAGCCATCGCGCGCTTTATCTAAATACACAGAGGTTCAGTATAGCAGATCAATATAAATTGATTAAAATGCTAAAAGAACAATCTGGGCTTAAGGCGTATCTTAACAGAGACAAACAGTATTATAGATTGAGAATTGCAGTTTCAAGTGTGCCGAGATTCAAAAGAATTGTCGGAAGGCATATGTTGAAAATGTTTGAATATAAGATTCCGTTATAACCCCGTAACGACTGAGTCCCGCAATAGCGGGACGAGATGGAGGTTCGCGAAAAAATCTTAGCCTCCATAACACGCCGACCCCGCCATACTGCATGGCGGGTGAAGATATAGTCTACACCACATGAAAATGTGGAGAATGTGCGATGTCGGCTCATCACATCCTGGGGCTGGAGAAGATTGTACTTCTCTCCTAATAGGAAACTATAAGGTAATAAACAGGCTCAAAACGGAGAAGGCTAAAATAACATAAGGAGATCCTTCGCAATTATAAATCCTCCCAAAGGTCGGATTTATAAAATTGCTCAGGATGAAATTTCCAATGAAAATTTCAGTTAACTCCGTGGGAAAGATGATATCTGAAGCTGATTGGTCTTACATGTCTGGCTTGATAGATGCGGATGGGGCAATAATGGCTCTTATAGAGACTCATGCCGGTAAGAAATTCAAATGCCGTGTGAGGATAGAATTGAAGGTTACACAAAAAGAGCCAAGAATTCTGTACTGGATTCGGTGAACTCTTAACGTAGGAAACGTAAAGGCTAACCGTACAATATACGATTGGCTTACAAGAGATCAGAAGAGTATAGAGGTACTTCTTCAAGCTCTCTATCCTTACCTAAGAATTAAAAAGAAACAGGCAGGATTAGCTCTTGAGATTCTCAAAACATCTATCAATACCAGAGGAAATCTAATACATGTAGCCAAGTTGGCGGATACATTATCAAAGAATAATCCTCGATCCAGAAATCGAAGGAAAAATTATGCGGTAATGATCAAAGATAGCATCTCCCCTAACGACTGATTCCTGCTTTCTGGAAAGTAGGATGAGATAGGACTCAATACTCGAATAGGGTATAATCATAGGTCCTATCACACGGCCTGCACCTAAGTTTATTCTGGTGACAGAATTAAATACGGTGGTGGAATAGTCTTACCCTTCTAGTGATAGAAGAAGGTTGAGGTCCCAAGGGTCCGGCTGTTCGCCGGTTAAAGTGGTACGTGAGCTGGGTTCAGAACGTCGTAAGACAGTTCGGTCCCTATCTGCTGTGGGCGTAGGATATTTGCGAGGAGCTGTCCCTAGTACGAGAGGACCGGGACAGACGAACCTCTGGTGTTCCAGTTGTCACGCCAGTGGCATATGCTGGGTAGCTATGTTCGGAAAGGATAAGCGCTGAAAGCATATAAGCGCCAAGCCCCCCTCAAGAAAGGATATCCCAATCAGACACCTTGAAGACTACAAGGTTGATAGGTTCCAAGTGTAAGACCCGTAAGGGTTTCAGCTCAGGAATACTAATCTGTCGAACGGCTTGACCATTTTTAATATAGACTCACCTGCCCGTGATACGTTTAACGGATCACGGGCAGTGTAAGTCGCCAATTACCTAAAAAAAGATCCTTATACATAATTGTGGAGTTTAAAGCAAGTTTGATATCCCTCGCAGTGATCAATGCTCCTTTTGGTCGCATTGATAACACTGCTCGGGATGAAATTTGCTTTGCAAATTTCAGGCGACCATACTGGGGGTGTTCACCCGTTCCCATTCCGAATACGGCAGTTAAGCCCCCCAAGGCCGATGGTACTACTCGGGCAACTGAGAGGGAGAGTAGGTAGTCGCCTACTTTTATATAAAAAAACACTGGTTTAACACCAGTGTTTTTTTATTGTTATTAAGCAGCGACCAGGTCGCGCGAAGAGCGACCTGGTCGCATATATTAAAAAGGGCACTTGGTGAAGTGCCCTTTTTCTTTCCCCTTCTCAACCCCTTCTCAACCCCTTCTCAACCCCTTCTCAACCCCTTCTCAACCCCTTCTCACTCCCTTGTTACCCCTTCTAATTCCCTTTTCTTACCCTTCTTTTCGGCCTATTACATTACTATTACCTAACTATTACCTTATTGTGACATTTAATAGTTCCTAATATGATATTATCAGGATACATATATCGCGTATTTCTAGATAGCTGAGGATCTAAGGGATATACTGTTTTATGCCGGGCTGTCTGGATAGATTGCCCGGTATATTTATTTGGTCTGGATACGGTGGTGTCGCATATACCTCAGCTTTGCGGCGCCGCCCCAGGCCATATCTAGCGGGTGGGAAACAGAAATGAAAAAGCGTTTCAAAATAAGTATGAAGATGGCAAAGGCATGCGACAGAACAATGTCTTTCGCGACGCTATTGGTATTCCTGTTTAACACACTTTTTATAGATGTTTCGGCTGCATCTTTCAGTAGAGAGGTAAGTACATCTATAATCGCTGATATAAAGATCCCGTTTGATCTGGGGGCCATACAATCATCGCATCAAGGGACTAACGGAAAGACAATTATCCATATCCAGGATGCCCATTGCAATTATTCCTGCCAGCATTCAATTAAAGGCCTTCTTGAACATCTCAATAAAGAGCACGGGATAGATCTCGCACTGCTTGAAGGCGGCGCGGGTGACTATGACTTATCAGTTCTGAGCGATATCGAAGATGTTGATTTGAGAGAGGATCTCGCGGATTATTTTGCCAGACAGGGCAGAATAAACGGCGCGGAACTCTTTGCTATATCAAATCCGGGAAAAATCACACTAAAAGGGCTGGAAGACGCGGACCTCTATCTAAAGAATCTAGGCGCTTATAAAGATGCATTGGTAGACAGGGAGGGCGCTCATGCCTCTATAGAGCGCATAGAGGGTAACCTGAACGATCTTAAGAAGTCTTTCTATTCTGATTCGATGAAGGGTTTTGATGAGAAAAGGGAGGCCTATCTTAAGAAAGAGCTTGATTTAAATGGTTATGTAAACTATCTGACCGGCCTATGCGATAGTCACAAGCTCGATATAGGTGCATATGCAAATATCGCGAGACTAGTAGAGACACTTAAAGACGAGGGAAAAATAGATTTTAAGGCGGCTAATGCCGAAAGAGAAGTCGTTATCGATAAAATTACTAAGAAGGTCTCCAAACTTGAATTAGAGGCCCTGGTCAAAAAGTGTCTTGAGTTTGAAACCGGGAAACTTGACCAAAAGACATTTTATAAATATCTTTTCAGGAAGGCCGGATCTATCGGCCTTAAAATAAATACCGATTATAAAGAGCTTTCGCAATATAGCCGCTATCTTGAGAAGTACGCCTCGTTTGACAAGGTTACGCTGTTCCGTGAGATTGACTCTCTGGAAGCTGATATTGCGGCTGTCTTGTGCGTGAGTGAACCCGAGAGGGAACTATATGCTCTATGCAGGGGGGTAGAGATCATAAAAGAGCTTGTTTCAGCCGCTATTACTAGAGACAAATACGATTATTATGTGGAGAATAAAATGTTACTGCGCACTGCCGATTTCCTGTCTTTTATAAATAGATATAAGAAAGCTAGTATTGATACCCTGGCCCTGGATAGCTGTATAAAAAAAATGGAGCTGTTCTATCAGCTTTCATTTAAACGTGATCAGGCCTTCTTAGGGAATATCGAGCGTTTGGCAAAGGATGAAGAGAACCTGGTAGTTGTATCAGGAGGTTTTCATCTAGAGAACCTTAAGCAGCTCTTCCAAAGAAAGGGCTATTCATATATATCGGTAATGCCAGAGTTTGATCCGGAATCAGAATGCAGATATTTTAACCTCCTTAATGGTGAGATTTCTCAAGAAGAGAGGGCGATAACCGAGGCCATATCTACCCTTGCAGTGCGGGGCATGTTCAGTGATTTGGGAGGAGACACCTCAAAACTCGCAGTTATTCTTCGCAAGGCAGGGGAGTTAGACAAACCTTTTGTGCTTGTTAAAAGGAATAAAGATGGCAGTTTGCAAAAGATAGTTCAGGCAGGAAAAGACTGTACATGGCGAGAAATCAGTACATTTAATGTGGCCGAAGTTGAAGCTGTCGAGGTTATCTTGTCTAAAAACAATGATATTATCGGAATGAAAGAGCTTACCTATGGCGCGCATCAGGTGTTGGGTGATGCCGAACTTAAAAATGCCTATAGAGATCCTAAGAATATCACACCGATAGCTGAAGATTCTTTAAGTTCTGTTAGGCATGGACTGATTGACGCGGGAGAGATAGGTGAGTTTATTGAAGGGAAGCTTGATGTGTTGTTCCGGGGCAAGAAGACTCCTGACGGAAAGGTTGTAGAAAGCAGATTGAATAAAGTTAAGGGTATTTCGCGTTCGCACGCAGGAGGCATGGGAATAAATATTCGCGACCATGATGGCATGGATTTTATGGAGCGGAACCGGGAGATACTGCACGAATTGGTTGCCGGGACGGTTTTTGGAGACCAGGCCCATGTTCATGAACTCGCGGAAAAATTTGTCAAGCTATTGAGAAGATGCCGGCCAACCGGGGCTGAGGATATACTTATCCGTTATATACAGCCGGAGAAATGGAAGGAATTAACACTGAGGAATGACCCCGCAAAGCTAAAAAACGTCAATGATACTGTAGCCAAGGCAGTATTGCGGCTGGTTGAAGGAATAAAAAAAAGCGGTGTCAGGAAAATTCTCTTGTCGGGAGGCAGCGCGTATTTGTGTTATTTGTTGTTAAACGAGGTTTGGGATGATCATAGTGATCCGCTCGAAATATATCATATGAATTCCAAAAAGAATGATGAGGAGTATACAAGACCTGTGTCATCTGACGAAATTAATGCAATGATCGTTGAGGCGGCAGGTGTAAAAAAAGAGTTGCAGGAACTGACACCCGAGGAAAATGCTCGTTTCTACGCGTTATGGGAAGATTTACGGAGAGAACGAATGTTGCACGGTTTGTTAGAGTGCGGCGTCGATCTTGGATCTAGTCAGGGAGAGCAGGTAATATTCCTTGAAGATTTTGCGGCGACCTTAGGCAAAATGAACGATATAATTCCGGATCTGGAACGCATAGGGCTTGACGTTACTCCATCGCTGCTGGTCAGTCCAACGAAAGCCGGTATGATGGAGAATGGGATAATAGGCCTGACGCCGGCTGAGGATTCGGATGCATGCAATTATTTTTCTCGATTCAGCATGGATGTTGGAGACGAAGTGGCGGTTGATGACGAGATCCGTGAATTAAATTTCCATCAGGTCGATGACTTGGAAACCATCCGCGCATACTTTTCCAGGGACATGAATGAGCGTCTCGATATTCTCATGAATGCCGTAAGAAGGGAAATGGACAAACCTGAAAAGGTATATGAATATCCGGAAGGCGATGGGCATGAAAATGAGGTGCCCCTTACTTTAGGATACAACGGCAAGGCTGTCTGGGAGATGACCGAGTCCGAGCGCCGCGAGGTGCGCAGGGATTACGCGGATGAAGAGGCGGTTTTAGGGGCAGGGGTAGAACGCGAGAGGATATTAAATTCAAATGACTATATATACGTCCGTGAGCCGGATGGGACACTGACGCCGGAGCCTGTTGGTTATTCGGGGACATGGGATGTTCGCCTCCCGAAACAGTTAAAGGTACTGACCGAAAGCAATGTGAATGCCGCTATAAACAGGTTATTGAAATCTATTAGCCTAACGATGGATAAGGTTAGCAATTTCGGCGAAATCGAAAGGGGATACGTACGCGTTTTAGAACGCCTTCTTGAAAAAGAGATTGAAATGCCGGAAGGAGACTACACTAAATATGTCTCCCGTGATGCCGTGGCTTATGTTTCGAATAATGGGACTGAGTCCGGAAAAATATGGGTGTTCGTAAGAGAGTCATTCCTTACACGTGATAGATTTAAACAGAGGAGGATTATTGAAAAATTGCTTTCTAGTGAGGGCGGTGCTTTTAGTAGTTCCGGAGTAAAAGAGAAAACTAGCCGGTTTAGACGCTCGGTACCAATGAAACCGCCGCGTGTCCTTCTTTTTAATGATGTATCGGCTAAGAGATTTGGTAACGGAATACGACCACCAGCGCTGGCTTTGGCATCTGCGTTAAAGAAACAGGGTATAGATGTGGATATATCTGATTTTTCGGTTACAAGGTATATACAACTTAAAATAGCCAAAAAGAAAGGGTCCGAGACAGAATTGCCAAAACTGGAGAAAGAGCTTACTGAGATATTGAACAAAAATTATGGGATTATTGGCCTGTCACTTTACGAAGGAGACATGTTTATGGTTTCGAAAGTATTTGTGAAGGAGTTAAGAAAAAAAACCAAGTCACTTATAGCTGTTGGAGGTCCAGCTTCAACTTTATTGCCGGAAATCACTCTTACTCATTTGCCGGATATTGACCTCCTTATGAGGGGAGAATGTGAGAAGGCTTTTCCTGGATTCATAAAAGCTCTTTATGAAAATGACGGGGTCCTTTCAGATAGACTGATTGATCGGCTCAGGGGCCTTAACGGATTGTGGTTTCGCAACAGGAATACCGTGTTTGTCCAGAATCTAGATCGTAATAATATGCTCAGTCAAAAAGAATTGAATTCTGAATATCCTGATTTTTCATTCTTTGATCCAGCGACTTTGAGAGAGCATTTGTATTTTAATACATCGAGAGGTTGCAATAAATCGTGTAAATTTTGTAGCAGAATTCATGGCCGAAAGATTAGGCAATTAACTCCTGAAGGTGTGATGGAACGTCTATTAAGTTATCAGGATTGGCTTATGAAACAGGAAGATAAGGGTTATCAGATACCGCCAAAGGCATGGTATGTAGACTTTATGGATGATGACTTTTTTATTAATCCTAACCGGGCAATTAAGATTCTTAAGAAACTAACGAAACTCACTGATGACGGTGCCCTTAAACTTAAAATACTGTCTTTTCAAGGATCTTTAGAATCCTTTATCACAACCGGCAGGAGGGGCAAAAGGCGCGTTAATCTAAGTTTAGTAAATGCCTTAGGCAAATCTCGACATATATTTGTCGGTGATTCTCCCGTTGTATTATTGGGAACGGACGCTTTTACAGATATCGAGATAAAACGGCTTGGAAAGGGGTTTTCGGGACGGCCGTATACATTCCATGAAATAAAATCTGTAGTGATGGCACTGGATAAAGCAGGCATAATAAATGGGCATTACATCATGCTAACCAATCCTTGGACTACTTATCGGGATCTGGCAGACAATCTTAAAAATATCATTTCTTTAGCTCAAACATGCCCTGAAACATTTCGGATTGGATTAGGTACGCCATTTTTTATTCTAGACCAGAAGACAGACCTGTTTAAACAAATGCAGTTAGAAGGTAATGAACAATTAGATGAATTGAATACTATGAGTGTAAAAGGATTTGAAGAATATGAATATATCGTCTCTCAGAATGTTGTTTCTCAAAACCTTTCTCTTTTTAGCTTGAATAGGTTAAGTGAGATATCAAACTATCTTCTAGGACTGAATAGAAAGTATTTGGGGCATGAAGCGGAGAGAGAGGGTGATAGGCCATTATTATATGGATCTTCCAGCCCCGATGTGCACCAAACCTCTGTTAATGAGATATATCGAGCCATAGCACAGACCGAACTGGCAGCAGGGCATCCGGAGCTCTGCGTAGATAGGAGTATCGTACCCTGCCCGGACGATTTGTCTAAAATGGAAAAGATTCCCTATCCTATGTTACGGGCTTGCCTTATGTCTAATATAGGTTGCGATATGGGGTCAGCTAAAGATATCTTAGTATTTGTGGAGAAGGCCCAAAGGCAAACCCCGCTTACAACAGACCAGTATGAAGATATTTTGCATTTATTGGATCTTTGCATTGAATATTCCCAATCTGACGAAACAAAAGATTCTTATAGAGAGGCAAGAGACCATATCCAATACCAGATGGGCGCGGATGAACGGAAAAAGAAGAGTCGTATATATGCGGATGGGCCGGGAGAGTCTGAAAGCCAGAAGATTTTAAAAATTTTAGAGGCCAATGAAACTTTGAGAGGGCTGATTGATTATAATGTCATCGATATGACGGAATACTCACATATGGTGACAGGTGGGTTTTCAGAGATATACCGCGATAAGAGAGATTCGGCCATGGTACTAAAGATTACGAAGAGAGCTAATAAAGGAAAGGCGAATGCTCATAACAATGGCATTATTCGAGAGGCTAAGAACCTGATTAAATTGAGACAGGCGCTCGGAGGAGACCATCTGCCGGAACCGGTGGCTATCGGAGTTGACAGAGAGGGTTTTTTCTGGATGAAGCTTAGAGGCATAGAAAATGGAAGGCAGGTTACATCGGATTTCTTTAAAGGTGTTTCGCCGTTAGACCAGATAGATTTCTTTATGGATGTGACGTCTTTCCTTTTAGACATGGATATAGAAGAATGGCAATATCTGGATAACTTTAAAGAGCATATCATAATGAATGATAGAAGAGAGTGGATGCTTATAGATCTAGGCCAGGCATTTCCCGGCAGAGTGCCGGGTCAGGCTGCGCCTGAGGCGTATTTTCTTGGAACATTGATGGAGGCTGTTATACTTAACTCGCCTGATGAGGATAGACCTATCCCTGAGAGAGAGCTAAAGAGGAGCGGGCTAAAAAGGCTCATAAAAAATATGGTGGGAGACGACGGAAAACCGCGTACTCCGGATACTATTGATGGAGTGTGTCATGGACTTTCGAAAGTAAGAAACCATTTTATCGATAGGGGATTGACTACAAAGCGGCTATTTTCCGAACTTAAGGATACGGAAGGGGCAAGTAACATACAAAAACTTAAAAGCACAGCTGCCTTTGCCATGAGGTCTGTGAAGCCGTTTATACTAATTAAGAAAAATAGTGAGGGGGATTTCTCTGAAAGAGTGGTATATCGGCTGGATACCGGATCCAGATGGTCAAGGCGTTGTTACAAGACAGAAGACCTGGAGATGGATCTGACCATGATTGAGGCTGTCGAAATAACAGTTTCCGAAGACAATACTATTCTCTCGTTAAGGGAGCTTACCCACTGCGCGCATCAGATCATTGGCGATAGTGAGCTAGAGGAGGCGTATAGGGATCCGGATAATATTATTTCTGTCAAACAAGAAATCATTGATAATGTTCTGAAGTTAGTGGATGAGGTTTGGTGTTGCGACTCTCCTTTAGCGGCTATGATGCATGATAAGCTGGAGGATCTTTTCAGGTATGACGCAGGAGATGAAGATGACCGATTTGTTAAAAGCAGGATAAACCTGGTAAAGGGCATAAGCCGTTCTCATGCGGGAGGCATGGGTATAAGCATAAAATACGCAAAGGGCATGAGGATGCGCGCAATAGAGGACGAACTCCTGCATGAACTGGTCGCGGGGACTATTTTTGGCGACACTATACGGGTTCATGAATTAGCAGATATGTTTGTTAAGTTGATTCGCCAGGAGCGCTTTGAAGAGGCGGCGCTTCTACTCAATACAAGCGTAGACAACAAGCGTATAGACACTATTGTGGATGCAGTATTTGATATTGTGGGAAAGATACGGAAAACCAAACGGCGCACGATATTATTATCAGGCGGGAGCGGCATAATAATATATCTTTTATTAAAAGAGGCGTGGAATGATCCTCTGGACCCGCTAGATATTTATCATGTACCCATTCCTGATAGCCGTTTCTATGTGGGAGATGATGAGAACGATACCATAAAGGATAAGGCAAAGAGGCTGACTCCCGCTTTAGAGAGTAGCGGTATTCCCCCGGAAGGGCTTGAGGCAGGAGATATAATCTATTTGGATGATCATATAGATACCGGAGCGAAGCATACTGTCTTTAAGAAAATTTTCAGTCATCTAGACCTGAATATCAGGTTTGCCTCTCTTTGCGCCAATCCAAAATTAGGGAGGAGGAATATCCTTATTGGAACGAGAGATCCTGGCGCCTATAACTATATACAAGCAATGTCTATGGATCTTAAAGATAAACCATACATAACTACTGTATCGGATAGACCGTTCCACCAGATGGGTAACACATATGAAATAATGTCTGTTTTAAAACCCGCAGAAAAGATGAAACTTGAGCAGCTTGTTTACATGGTCCGGAGACGCGTAGATAGAAGAGCTCGAGTCACAGGTATTTATTTAGGCCCGGCCCCCCTCACCTTCGGCAACGCCGCCGGCAAGGCTGTCTGGGAGATGACCGAGTCCGAGCGCCGCGAGGTGCGCAGGGATTACGCGGATAACGGGAATGATTCCAATGATGTATATATTGAGAAAGGAGTGCCATTCTGGTTAAGAAGATTCCTTAGAGATCCCGCGCTTAGAGGCAAATATGTCAGCGGATATCGTGACATTCCTGTCCAGAAACCGAAAGGGCGAAAAATATACATCGACCCCAATGATACGACTATTTTTTATAAACTATCGGCTCCGATAAATGAGTTTGGGGAGATGAAAGCCAACCGTGAACTGGTAGTTGAAGCCTTGACTATTGCCCGGTTAAATATGGAAGGGCTTACAGATGGCATGCCGGAATTGCTTGAATTTGGGCAAAATTATCATGGTGCGATATGGATGAAATTGAAAGGTATAGCAGATGGACACGATCTTTGCTATGAGGACGTAACGGATATAAAAAACTGCTGGAAGGGTTTCAGCCTGGGTGAGAAGTTAGATAGTCTTATAAAATTCGCGGAGATATTTGCTAGGATCCACAAGAGAAAAATTGTGCATAATGATATATCTTCTCCCAATCTCTTGATCAACGGTGATCGGGAGGTCTTGGTTATTGATTTTAATTTAGCAAAAGGATCAGGTGAACCCGGTATTCAGGGCCGCCTTGGATACCGCGCGCCGGAATTAATCCGGACCAATAAATCCGATATATTTAGTTTTGGAAAGTTGCTTGAAAACCGCAATATTGCTGGTATCTCAAGCCTGCTGGAGGGACAGCATGTGACATGGAGCGGATTATCTAGTCTCATTGAGATGATGACGCGAGCGGATGCATCCATGAGAAAGCCCGATAATATGGAAAAGGTCGCAGGTGAACTAAAACGAATCCAGGCTTATTATGAGATATGCGAAAAGCAGCCGTTAGGATACCAAATATTATTTGATGGTTTCCATGACAATGTAAATCGTATCGCTACAGTACTGAACAATTTAAAACAGGGACAAGAATTCGTGGTATTTGAGCGAGATATCCGTGATGATTTCAAGAGGCAAATAATTTATTCGAAAAGGATGGATGGTATGATATCACGGGAAGATACAGATATATTTGACGTTAAATTTGACCATGATAAAATCGAGGCAGCAAAAATCGTGACAACAGAATCCGGAGAAATAGTGGAATTTATCGAGCTTACCCACGGCGCGCATCAGGTGATAGGGGATGAGCAGTTTGTAGAGGCGTACACGGAAGAAACCAATATTATCCCGCTTGCCAGACATGAACATGGTCCGGAAATCCTTCAAAATGTCCTTACAGCGCTTAGGGGCTTGGGTGAGAATGGTAGTCTCATAGCAGATAAACTCGAGGCGCTCAGTAAAAGCCGAGAGACCCCCGATGGCCATGAGGTAAAGGGAAGCAGGATCAATCTTGTTAAGGGCGTTGACCGCTCCCATGCCGGCGGTATGGGTATTAATATAGCCTACCATGACGGCATGAGCCGGGATGCTATTGAGAATGAACTTTTACACGAGGCAATTGCGGGGACTGTGTTTGGCGATGATGTCCATGAACTGGCAAAACGTGCCGTAACGGCCTTGAATAACGAACGGCTAAGAAAGGAATTTAGAGGTGATTGGTTAATTAAAAATGGCACATATAACATACCGTTGCTGGAGAGTATTATTGAGATTGCTGCTATAGCTGCAGGTAAAATGATTGACTGCGAAATAAGAGCTACAATATCCGGAGATTTTCGATATCTGCCCCCTGGCTTGCATGATGATCTTGATATATCGATTACGGTTCTAAATGGTGATGCTTCTGACGAAGATGTAGTTGATCAACTGATTAAACAGTTGGAAGATACTTTTAAGTGGTATGGTATATGTTTTTATCCACCGTTTCGAAGGCCTCAGAGAGAAATACTCGAATGTCCGGGTAGCGGCTCATGTATCAGGCAATATGCATTTATTCATGACGGATCTAATGAAGCGGTTGATTTCTTTGTTAACAGGAATGCGGAAGATCATGCTAATCAAGTTATCGGCATTCTTAAGTCGCGGCTTGTGAATACAACTCATATCATGTCGAGAAGCTATATGGCCGCCGAGTATTTTATAGGGAATAGGAAGCTTTATAATGAGGTCCTGAGTGATTTCATGAAGCTGCCAGAAGAGATATTTATGACTAAATGGGAAAGCAGGCTAAATGATCTCATAGAGAAGCTACGGCGTGATGATCCTGACATGGCGGAGAAAATAACCGCCCGTTTAAGTGAGCCAGTTATCCCATGGCCGACAAAGGGTTTAGAGGATATACAGGATATTTTTAGCGTCCGCCACATCGGCAACACCGCCGGCAAGGCCATCTGGGAGATGACCGAGTTCGAGCGCCGCGAGGTGCGCAGGGATTACGCGGATAACGCCAGGCAGGTTACAGGCAATAGAGGAAAGGATGTAAAACGTAAGACAGCTGAAGACTGTATATTGGATATCATCAGACTGCCCAAAGATTATGATTGGGAAGATATAAAAAGCGCAGAAATCTTCAATGAACTTATAGGAGCGGAGTTGACGAATGAAACAGATATAAGGGGGAACGTATTCATGGAAGTGGTAGATGATTATTTTTATTTCTGGAAGGCCTTTGAAGATATGGGAGAAAGCGTTAAGGGATGGAAAGGTACAATAATTAATGCCGGTGTGGTTGATAGTTACCTGCAATTTGCCGTGAAATATATAAGAGAGGGATTTGGCCCTATGTATAGAGTCTATAGGATCGGTGACGATTGGAATGAAGAGGACAATAGCTGGTATATAACTATGCTGGATGAAAGTAAATATAAAGAATTTATAAAAGAAAACTTAGAAAGATCTGTGGTCGAATATTTACGCGATTTGATAAAAATGGATGAAAATGTGAATTGGGAGAGGGAAGATCAGAATGGAAACATCCCGGACCTGACCGGCATGGAGATCAAAAAAAATCGGGGACAAATTTCAATAAATCTGGAAAAATACATTAATTATCACTGGTATGCTTTGACACATAAAAATAGAATGAAGGAATTCAAGGGGGTAATTGTAAAATCAGGCGTTGTGGGCAGTTATTTTCAATTTACTGTCGTTTGGAGTAATGAAGAGTGTGGAGAGCTAACATATACTTATAGGATAGGAAATGAGAGAACATCTGTTAAAGTCGTAGGAAAAGCTGAACATAAACGTGTGAGTATCTGGGCCATTACAAGGTTGAAGAATGCCGATGTCGGATTGTCGTTTGATGAGACAGGGCCGCCAGATGATGTTGATGTCTCGTATCCCGGCGGCATTGGAAAAAGGTACCGGGTGATAGACGTAAAAATTGAAGGCGAAAATCTTAGGGTGAAAGTTAGGGAGAGGAAAACCGGTCAAGAGAGGCAGCTTCTCTATGAATCCCCGACTCATGGACCGCCTAGTGAGGACCAGATGGATAGTATTGGTAAAGCGGTACAAGATCAATGGAACCATGGCATGATGGTTGAGGAGATCTTAGAACTATTCCCAAAGGACACACCACTATACGTATTCAATGAGCTTTATGGAGATCAGTTCGGTTTCGCGAGCAGCAGAAAAAATCTGATAGCCTTACACAAGAAAGTTAAAGACGATCCGGTTGCGCTCTTCCACGAAATAATGCATTATTTGATTGGTGATGATCCGGATGAACCGGGGCTTGTACAACTAGAGTATGCACATGAACCTGGTGAGGGGAGATATTTTATTGAGATTCTAGGCCGCCAAAATACAGATTCCCAATTTGAAACTATCGGGTATGTCTGGTTATCTATAGGTACCAGAGCGTTTATAGAAAAAGAAAAGTGGAATGACAATTGGTATGAAGATACGCATTATCTTCTCCGGGCTATGCAGGTAGAATTATTCGGCGTTGAGGACGAGACCTTGACTCTAAAAATTCGCGATAGGGAAGATGAGCTGCCAAGAGAATACATCTACTATGTCGATGAAGATGAGAAATATGCTGTGGAACCCATAGGATTTAGTGGTAGTTGGTCAGTTCATGTGGATAGTGAATGTAGAGATGTTAACGACTTACTTGCCATGGATGTGCAATGGTCTTTTGATGATAAGAATGTAAGATTATCTCCGAGAGGAAGGTCAGATGTTCTAAATGTCTATGTTAACCGCCTAGCAAAATCTATAAGCACTGTATTTCGGGAAATCGGTATGGCGGATAAGGTAGATAGGGGGAATATACGGGTCATTAAGGATATCAATGACAGCGAGAAATATATGCCAAAAGGTGAGTACAGTGTATTTAGTGGTGATAAAGTGGTTATCTATACCAGTTCTTGCGGAGATGCCAAGTTAGCCAGTGTATTTGTGAGTGAAAACTATTTTAAATTGGATTCCCGCCAGACCCAGAGGGAAGTTTTGACTAGTATGTGCCATGGCACCGGTCCAATTGAAGTGCAACCAGAGAATGACGGAGAGCTTTATAGTCCAGACACCGGTCCTGCCGAAAAAGCTGTGGAAAAGCGTAACCCCAGGGTGTTGATCTTCAACAGTCTCATGGATTTAGATAAGAGAGGGGATGGGTTTGGAATATATCCATCCTCTTTTGCGTTGGCGGATGATTTAAAAAAGAATGGTGTCGATGTTAAGATAAGCTATTTTAATACGCTTGACTATTTTTCATGTTTAGACAAGGCTCAAAGTACTACGGGGGCAAAAGAAAGGGAGTCATTAGTGGATATGGCCAGAGAATATGAAGAAAAGCTGTCCGCTGAGTTGGATGGCGGATATGATGTTATTGCCTTTACTCTGCACCAGGGAAGTGATGCCAATATAATTGGTATCACGAAATGGTTTATGCAACAATTGCGCGAAAAAACAGACGCCTTATTTGCTGTGGGTGGTCCTTTGCCTACCATTATGCCGGAACACGTAACCTCTCATCTATATGATGTAAATATCCTCTTGAGAGGTGACGGCGAAAAGGCCTTTGCGAAAATTGTAAACGCTATACATGATAATGACAGATGCATGACAGATGATCTGAGGAGCAGACTGCTAGACATAGATGGCTGCTGGATAAGGTTAGGGGACGATTATTTTATTAACAATATTGATTCCCGCCATATACTTACCCGTGAAGAATACAAGGATATCGAGCCGGATTTTTCTATGCTGGGGTTTGAAGATGTTAAACGGGGACTTAGGTTAATGACAGCAAGAGGATGTCCTAGAGCATGTTCATTTTGCTCGCGTGTTCATGGCGACTCAGTAAGAATGTGGGATGCCCAGAAGGTTGTAGATACGATGCTCGCCTATCAGTCCCGTCTTGAAGAGTTAGCTTTAGAAGCGGAAGCATCCGGAGAAAAACTGCCGGAGGAGGCCTACTATATCCTATTCCAGGATGACGATTTTTTTATTAAACCTGATCGGGGTATCGAGATTATAAGGAGATTACGGGCGAGAAAAGCTGCAGGAGAACTGAAATTGGATATCAGAGCAATTCAGACCTCTATCACATCTCTTACAAGGGTTTTACCCACGGGAGAAAGAATCCCTAACATGGAGGTCATTAATTGTATTAACGAATGCCGTAATGTCTTTTTCCCGCTTGGACCGGTTGTGCAAATAGGAACAGACGCGTTTTCTAATGCTGAAATAAGACGTTTGAAAAGCAGGACAAATGCTGAGGCATATACGTTTCATGACGTGGAGAAAGTGGTTAATGCCTTGAGAAGGGCGGATATCAGAAACGTTAACTACGTGATCTGGACAAATCCGTGGACCGGATATGACGATATTATCGATACCTTGACAAACGTCCTCACATTTGAGGAGTGTTCGTGGGCTCATGCAGAGTATGAACCGTTCCTGGTCGTTGGTAGTCCGAATCCCAGCGTGGCCATGACACAAACCATTGATATGTATAAACGCTTATTGCGTGAGGGGTATGATCACGAGCGATTATATTCGGATCCATGTATAAGCATATGTAGCAGTTGGTGGTTAGGAGGTTTTCCTGAATATGACATGCTCGATAAAGTTGTAATGGTCCCTTTTAGCATAGGATTTTATGATCCGGATTCACCTTTGGCCGAGGATTCTCAGAACGATACAAAAATGGGCGAGTATCTTGAGAAAATTAGGGCGATTGGCCGTAGTAAAAATGGCGCTAAACGTAGGGCTTCGTTTTACAAATATCTTGCTTATTTTAGACTGCTCAAGTATTTTGACGGAGAGAAGCCGTTTTTTTCATTCAATACATGTCCGGACGACCATGAGATGACTTTTGAGGTTTTTAGGGATCTTTTATTGATGCATGTTGGTGAAGATATTGATTTAGATACAAGAAAAATTATTATTTATTACTGGAAAGGTCTGAGAGAGGCCTTGAGTTCTTCTGAGCTAATAGAGTTAGCAAAGACATTAGAGATCTGCAAAGAGCAATCTCCCAATAAAGAAATCATGAGTATCTACAGAAAAGCCATGAAAAGAGTGAGGACCGTTCTAAAATGTAGGTCCGAAGAGTTTTTTAAAGTGGATGAATACGAGTTTCCAGAGGGCTGGTGTAGGGCATCCGGTCTTGAGCCATCCGATATAAAAGAAAAAGCAGTACAATTAAAAGGAAACTTTACGGACGCTTCAAAAACACCTTGTATCGTGGGTATGGTAGTTAAGGGCCGTCCCGGGTCAGACGCTGATGCGTTTATGGAGGCACAGTTTGGGAAGGAAATGGAGGTAGTGGCTAGACGAACAGGCAGAAATGTTCAGCTTAAACGGGGGATCATGGAATATGACCTCGATGATATTACGTATATTGTTTACGTGGACGATGGGACGGACGCCCCTGAAAATATTTGGAGGATTAGGAGATTCAAAGAGCGCATAGAATTAGCTCAGGATGCGATGCGTAAGAAACTTGGCGAAGATAATAGCGTCTCCGTAAAGGATAGGACTTTTGTCTGGGTCCTGCAAATGAACAACAGATTGAGAGCAGGGCACGCGCTTTATCTGGAAGATATCTGCCACATGGCTGCTTTGGATGGAGACTACTTACCTATATCCTGGCAGATGTCTGTGGGCCCGTTATTCGCCAACTACATAGTATCCAGAAAAAGTGAGGATCTGAATGAAGAAGGCAGGATAAGGGCTATAGTCGATTCGATAGTAACTTCTGTTGCGATTATGACCAGTCAGGATAAAGATGATTTGGACGGAAAATTAGGGGAGTATCTAAGGATAATGTCGGTTAATAAATTAGACTGGTTTTTCAACGGCAACACCTTGACATTGGTGCTTCCCAAGATCAAACCCGTCGGCGACTATATCGTTGAGTGCCGCCGCGCCGACGAAGCCATCCGCCTCTCGATGTAACCAGAAAACCTCCGCGTGACCAGGTCGATCGACCAGGTCGATCGACCAGGTCGATCGACCTGGTCAAGACAAAGGGAATCTTGCGGGGAGGGGGGTTATGTGATACAATGTCTCAATATTAGGGGTAATATGAGGAAGATATTATACATATTTATGATATCGGTCTTGATCGCCTCGATCGCGCGCGCTCAAGAAGGCGACGCGTTCACACCGGAAGAAAAACTCGAGATATACCGCCAAATACTCAAGAGAGAAACTGATCCAAGAAAGATCGCCGAGGTCCGCATAAAGATCGCGGAGTCTTTGGCCGCGATAGGTAATGAGCGTGACGCGACCGCGGAATATTTCAAAGTCATGTTTAACCAGGATGCCGGTGACTTGGCGAAACTGGCCCAGGAAAAATTATCGCTATTATACGATAAACCGCAGGATGGGGTAAGGGAAGAACCGCATGAGGACCTTTCTATCTTCTTTCACTACAATCGTAGCATTTATCAAAACTTTCTAGATAATGGCGATTATGATAAGGCCTTTCGAAACCTAAAAGGGTTGATCAACCTGGAAAGCGGCAGGGTGGATAATTCGGTGATCGAAGTCTACTATGAGGATCTTGGTAATATATATCTGAATGGTTACAATGAACCGGATACGGCTTTGAACGTATTCGAAAAACTTTCAAATATCAATCCGGAGCATTCAAAAGTGTATGTCTATATGGGCCTGGTTCACGAAGCCAAAGGCGATCTCGATAAAGCAATAGAGTCATACCGGAAATCCGCTGAAGTCGCTCCGTACAGCACGTGGTCTATGTACGGCCTTTCAAGAATGGAGGCAATCCAGCTGGCGAAACAGAAGAAGTTAATAAAGGACTGGTATTTCCTGGGACCTTTTGATAATACCGATAAAGAAGCTCTGGAAAAGGATCTTGGCCCGGAAAATGACATAGGCCTGCATAAGACCTTTAAGGGCATTAATGGCCTGGATATTAAATGGTCACGGCCTTTTTCGTATAATGATTCAGGGTATGTGGATATAAATAATCTCTTAGATCCCAATGATGAGGTCGCGGCATATGCCTTGACATATGCTTACTCAGGTGTGGATAGGCAGGTTGAATTTCGCGTAGGGACCAGTGATCCCATTATGATCTGGTTAAATGATGAACTTCTTTTGAAAAAGGGCAGTGTTTCAAGGCCGGTTGAGTATGATAATGATAAGATAACAGTAAATCTGAAAAAGGGCTGGAATAAGATCCTTATCAAAACCGCTGAGACATACTGGGATTGGGGCTTTTACTTCAGGGTTACTGATATGCAGGGAGAAACACCTGTGGATATCATATTCGATCCTTTACAGGATACCGATAGGGCAAAGGCGTTATATTCAAAGGTCCGCAGGCAAAAGGGGCTTCGGGTAGCCAGGACTACAGTTATATTAGGCGCGAGTATAATAGTATTTTTGGCCGGTATTTACCTGCTGTTGTCCAGCATCCATACCAATATCAAAATACGCCAGATGAAAGAGGACTTCATTGCCAGTGTTTCGCATGAGTTAAAAACACCGCTTGCCGCCATAAAGATGTTCGCGGAAACCCTCAGCATGGGCCGCGTAAAAGATAAGAAGCGTGTTCATGAGTATTATCTAACCATAATACGCGAAACAGACCGTCTGACCAGGTTCATTAATAAAATACTGGATTTCCAGAAGATAGAGAAGGGCAGGAAAATATACAATTTTGAGAAGGTTAATGTGATAAATCTTGTTAAGAGCGCGGTTGAGATACACAAGAACCAGTTCCAGGATGATACCGTAGTCTATGAGGAAGTATATGATGATAATGTTCCTGAGATAGAGATAGATCCTGACGCTATGAGCCAGGTATTCCTGAACCTGCTTATTAACGCTTATAAATACTCCAAGGACGAAAAATATATCAAAGTAAAGGTTGCCAAAAGCGATAAGAACATTATAATTAGTATTATAGATAGAGGTATCGGTATATCCAAGGATAAGGTGACAAGGATATTCGATAAGTTTTATAGAGTGGATAGGGACGCTACCAAAGATATTAAGGGCAGTGGCATAGGATTGGCCTTTGTTAAAAGCGTCATAGAAGCCCACGATGGGGAGATAGGGGTAGAGAGCCAGATCAACAAAGGCAGTGTTTTTAAGATATCCCTGCCGATCAAAAAGGAGGAGTGAGAAAATGAAAAAGAGAGTCCTGATTGTTGAGGATGAAAAGCCTATATTAAAAGGCTTGATAGACAATTTAACCGAAGAAGGCTTCGATGTAATAGGGGAAAGCCTCGGCAAAAATGGCATGAATACGGCATTAAGGGAGAATATCGACCTTATCCTTCTGGACCTGATGCTGCCTGATATGAACGGACTGGATATATGCAGGGAGATAAAGAAGAAAAAAATATCTGTTCCGATCATAATGCTTACGGCCAAAAGCAAAGAGAGCGATAAGATACTGGGGTTGGAACTGGGCGCGGACGATTATATCACAAAACCATTCAGTATAAATGAGGTATTGGCTAGGATCCGAGCTGTATTACGCAGGGTGGTAATACATGACAAAGCGAAAAAAGAAAAGCTTAAAAAGTTCGAGTTTGGCGATATCAAGCTCAATTTTGTCAAATATGAGGCGTTCAGGAATAATAAAAAGCTTAAGTTGTCTAAACGGGAATTTGAGGTCTTGGAATACCTAATCAAAAGAAAGGGCGAGGTCGTTACGAGAAACGACCTTTTAGATGTCGTATGGGGGTATGAATCATTCCCCACGACCAGAACAGTTGATAATTTTATAGCCAGGATCAGAAAGCAGATCGAGAAAAAACCGGCTAAACCGCAATTCTTGATGAGTATCCGCGGCGCCGGCTACAAATTCATGCCGTAACCGTTTTGAACCCTGAAGGGTTAATCGCGTGGTTAGGAACTCCGAAAAAGTCTGTTACATTATTCTTACATTTCTATTACATTTCTATTGCCAATCAAAAATGGCTATATGGTATACTAAGTTTAGTATAACCACCTCCCCCCTAAGTGGTTATATCATATAAGGGATTCACCTCCCTTGCTTGGCTAACAGCCCCGTCACAAGCGGGGCTGTTACATTTTAAGCGGCAGGGATTGAAAACCGGCTTAAACCAGGACATTTTAACATTGCTATGACACCTTATTACTTCCTGCTTGACATGCCACTTATATTAATATATATTATTCATCTACATGGTAATATCATTAATGAGCGACAACAACCCAACCAATAACCAACAAAAGGAGAAGCGATGGCCGTAGAAACGAAAAACATCAGGAATATAATAGTGTTAGGACACTCCGGTTGCGGAAAGACATCCTTAGTGGAAAATCTATTAGCTGCCGGAGGATCGATACCCAAGGCCGGATCAGTGGATGAGGGCAATACAGTGTCCGATTACAATGAGGACGAGATCAAACGAAAAGGGTCTATCAATTCTTCTGTTTCATACCTTGAAAAAGATGGGGTAAAGGTCAATATCATCGACACGCCCGGATATAATGATTTTATAGGGCAGGTCTATGGTGGCCTGCATATAGTGGATGGTGCTGTTATCGTGGTGAATGCTGTTTCGGGCATTGAAATAGGCACAGAGCGGTTTTATAAAATGGTAAAGACAAAGGGTATACCTTTTGCCGTGTTTGTCAACAGGATGGACAAGGAGCACGCGGATTTCAATAAGTGCATGGAACAGGTCAAGAAAAAATTCGGAAAAAATTCAGTTTGTGTTACATATCCCATGGGAAGCCATTCATCTTTCAACGGCGTGGCAAATCTGCTGACAAAAGAAGGTATCGATAAACTGGACGCCTCTGTGCGGGATAAAGTCAAGACATTAAGTCAGGGACTTACAGAGAGTGTGGCCGAATCAAATGATGCCCTTCTTGAAAAATACCTGGAATCAGGCGAGTTATCCGCGGATGAATTGAAAACAGCGTTCAGGAAGGCCGTACTCAACGGAAAGGTCATACCTGTCCTTTCCGGGGCGGCTGTCACAGATCATGGAATCAAGGAATTATTGGATATTGTCGTAAACTCATTCCCGTCACCGGCGGATAGGCCCGGGATGCCGGCCGCGAAAGGTTCCGGGGAAGAGAAGATCACCGTAGATCCAAAAGCCGATGGGCCGTTTTCCGCGTTCGTATTCAAGACAATATCCGATCCGTATCTCGGACAGATATCCATAATGAAGGTCATGTCAGGGACAGTTACGGTTAACTTGAATAGTTACAATGTCAATAAGGGGGTAAGGGAAAAACTGGGGCAATTGTTGCTGTTGACGGGAAAAAAAGAGACACATGTGGATTCTCTTTGCGCGGGTGATATCGGGGCCCTGGCAAAACTCAAAAATACCTCAACAGGGGATACCCTTGCTGATGAGAAAAACCAGGTAAAATTCGATCCGATCTCATTCCCGGAACCGGCGATCTCATTTTCTATCAGGCCTAGGACGCGTTCGGATGAGGATAAGATCTCTAATGCCTTGCACAAACTTGTCGCGGAAGACGATACTTTTACTATCGCCAGAGATGCTCAGACCAGGGAACTTATTGCCTCCGGTATGGGAGACCTGCATTTGAATATAATGATGAACAGGCTTCGGAACCGTTTTGGCGTGCAGGTTGATATAGGTACTCCGAAAGTAGCCTATAAGGAAACCATAACAGGCAAGGGAGGCTCACAATACCGCCATAAAAAACAGTCAGGCGGCGCCGGCCAGTTCGCTGAGGTCTGGTTGAGGGTAGAACCGCTTGAAAGAGGCGCGGGATTTGAATTTGTCGATGAAGTCGTCGGAGGGGCGATCCCGGCGCAATTTGTTATGAGCTGTGAGAAAGGTATAAGGAATGCCTTGGAAGCGGGTGTGATGGCAGGTTTCCCCGTAGTCGATGTGCGGGCCGTTGTTTATGACGGAAAAACCCACCCGGTTGATTCAAAGGATATCGCTTTCCAAATAGCGGCAAGACACGCGTTCAAGGATGCCTGCCAGCAGGCAAAACCCGTACTACTGGAACCAATAATGGACGTTGATGTTATAATACCTGAAGAATACATGGGGGATATAACCGGAAGCTTGAACCAGAGGCGCGGCCGGATAATGGGTATGGACCCTGGTGAGGGCGCCCAGACTATTAAGGCTCAGGTCCCATTGGAAGAAATGTATAAATACGTAAATGAGTTAAAATCCCTGACCGCGGGTCGCGGGACGTATACAATGAGATTTTCGCATGATGAGATAGTGCCGTCGAATATAGCGCAAAATATAGTTGCTCAAACTCAGAAGGCGAAAGAAGAAGCAAAGGCATAAGGAGGCGAAATGTCAGGTCATTCAAAGTGGGCAAGTATAAAGCATAAAAAAGCCGCCACGGACGCAAAACGCGGCAAGATTTTTACGAAAATAATCAGGGAACTCACAATATCAGCAAGGCAAGCCGGGGGAGACCCGAATACGAATCCTCGATTAAGGCTGGCTATCCAGAAGGCAAAAGACGCGAATATGCCCGCGGATAATATTGACAGGGCGGTCAAAAAAGGGACGGGGGAACTGGAGGGGATGACTCTTGAGGAAGTGACATACGAGGGCTATGGCCCTTCAGGTGTAGCCCTTATGATACAGGTCCTGACGGATAATAAGAACCGCACGACAAGTGAGATAAGAAAGCTTTTTTCAAAAAAGGGCGGGAACATGGCCGGGCAGGGCGCTGTGAGCTGGATATTCGAGAAGAAAGGCTACATAGTTATCAATAAGAGCGCTGTAGAGGAGGATAAACTAATGTCACTGGCCCTTGAGGCCGGGGCGGAAGATATGCAGACCGAAGAGAGTAAATACGCGGTTACGACGGCTCCGGCGGATTTTGAAAAGGTCAAGGGTGTTTTGGAAGAGAAGAATATTCCGATGGAAGTATCGGAAGTAAGCATGATACCCAAGAGTAATGTCAAGGTCATGGGTGAAGACGCGAAAAAGGTCCTCTCATTAGTCGAAGAATTGGAGGATCATGATGATGTGCAGAACGTCTATGCCAATTTTGACATACCTGACGAGGTTATAGAGGACAATTGAAAAATGATTACGCGGATTAAGTATGATTACATAGATGTAAATCCGATTTATTGTCTGTGTAATCAACATTTATCTGTGTAATCATTATAAAACGATAAATTGATGAGAATACTCGGTATTGATCCGGGATTAAATATAACAGGGTATGGTTTGATCGAGGCCGATGACCGTGGCAAAGTGCGTCTGGTTGAGGCGGGGGTTATAAGGACTTCATACAAGGCCGGCATCGCCGGGCGGCTGAGGAAAATACACGACAGCTTAAATGTTTTGATAAATGAGGAAAATCCGGATGTAGTTGTCCTGGAAAAGATATATTCCCATTATAAACATCCGGCTACATCGATTCTTATGGGGCATGCAAGAGGGGTAACCTGTCTTCTTTGCGGTCTCAGGGGTATAAGGCTGGTCAATTATCCCTCTACGCGGATCAAGAAGGCCATCACAGGAGTTGGCCACGCATCAAAGATGCAGATCCAAAGGATGGTAACAGATTCGCTGGCGTTGAGGAAAGTGCCGGAACCCGTGGATATTACGGATGCCCTGGCATTGGCATTAGGGTATGTGCATATAGAGATGAAGGAAAGGGTAACGGAAAATCCGGGATCCGGAATCCGAAATCATAAACAAAATCAGAGATATCGAAGTTCTAATTTCAAAAAACATAATATTTTTAAAATCAAGACTTAAAGGGTACTTCGGATTTGGATATGTGAAATCGTAATTTTAACCATAGAAAGAGACAGCGCTTATGATATATAAGATAAAGGGAAGGATCAGCCGGAAAAAAGAGATGAGCGTGCTCGTGGATTCAGGGGACATCACTTACGAGATCCTTATACCGCCTACTGTTATGTCAATGTTGAACGATGATGACGATGACCCCATAGAATTCATCACCTATTATTATTTCCAGACCGACCAGTCAAAAAGTATCCCTATCCTGATAGGGTTTTTGAATGAGGTCGAAAAAGAATTTTTTGAAAAATTCATAACTGTATCCGGCATAGGGCCGAAAGCCGCCTGTAAGGCCATGACCATGCCTTTTTCAGCTATCGCCGACGGCATTGACGCCGGAGATGTGGCTCTTCTAAAACGCCTGCCGGGCATAGGTGAGCGTAAAGCGCGTGAGATCATCGCTAAACTGCAGGGTAAGATCGGAAAATTCGGTTTGATACAGGACCGGCACCTCACCCGGACAACATTTGTGAAGGAGGATATAAAGGAAGAGGCATTGAGCGTACTTTTGCAGCTTCAGTATAAGAGGAGAGATGCCGAGGAAATGATCGCCAAAGCGGTTCAGCGTAATCCCAACGTAAAGAGTTCGGAGGAGCTGTTAAATGAAGTTTATCGGCAGAGGTCCGACAAGATAACACAGTTGACACGATGACAAAACGCGATACGCGCGGCGCGATACGTAATACGATGCGTCCTAATGGAGGCGGCAATGATCCCGACAAATGATAGAGAAAGGCTTATAACCCAGCATGATACGGAAGAGGATATAGTATTAAATATTTCGTTGCGTCCCTCGAAACTTTCGGAGTTCGTGGGACAGGGGCATGTCATCGACAGCCTCTCGGTTGCCATTGAAGCCGCTCGGGGAAGGAATGAACCTCTTGAACATGTCCTTCTATCCGGGCCTCCGGGGTTAGGAAAGACAAGCCTGGCGCATATCATTGCCAATGAGATGGGAGGCAAGATTACCGCCACCAGCGGCCCCGCTATAGAAAGGGCCGGTGACCTGATCGGCATATTGACGAATTTATCACATGGCGATGTCCTGTTCATAGACGAGATCCACCGCATGTCAAAAGTCGTTGAGGAATTTATATACCCTGCCATGGAGAATTACCAGATAGACTTTATTATAGATAAGGGCCCGTATGCCAAGACCATAAAATTCAATTTAAAGCACTTTACTCTGGTTGGGGCCACAACGAGGGCGGGGTTATTATCCGCGCCTTTGAGGGCAAGGTTTGGTATAGTGCAGCACCTGGATTTTTACAGGGCAGAGGATCTGGTAAGGATAATATTACGCAGCGCCGAGCTTCTCAAGTTAGAGATCGATAATACCGCCGCGATGGTTATCGCGAAAAGGGCCCGAGGTACGCCTCGGGTAGCCAACCGGCTGCTCAAGCGCGTACGTGACTGGGCCCAGGTAAAAGGCAACGGGACGGTTGATATGAAAGTCGTCGAAAACGCCTTGGACAGCCATGGCATCGATTCAATGGGCCTGGACATAATCGACAGAAAAGTATTAAAAGTAATAAATGATATTTATAAAGGCGGCCCCGTAGGTATTGATACTTTGGCGTCGACCTTGAATGAAGAACCCGACACCATAGTTGATGTTGTAGAGCCTTATCTTCTGAAAGCGGGGTTTCTCAAGAGAACTCCGAGGGGCAGGGAATTGACAGAGCTGGCTTATAAACATCTTGGTTTTGAGGCCAGGGACAACCAAAAAGAATTATTCCGTTAATAATAGGTTATGAGACTACTACTACATATTTGCTGCGCCCCATGCGCGATATATCCCATCAAGGCGGCTTTAAAGGACGGATATACCGAGGTAGATGGTTTTTTTTATAATCCTAATATCCAGCCAAAAAAGGAACATGATAAGCGCGCTATGGAGGCCAAAAAATATTTTGATAATGAGAATCTAAAACTCGAGTTCAATGAATACGCCCCTGATAATTATTTTAGCGCGATAGAGGACTTTGATCATGTAAGTAAAAGATGCCCGACGTGCTGGGAAATGAGGCTCAACAGGGCATTTACTTACGCCTGTCAGCGCAAATATGACGCCGTGACGACCACTCTCCTTGTAAGCCCTTACCAGAACCATGATATATTGAAAAGATTAGGAGAAGAACTGGAGGACAAGTCAGGTATGAAATTCTATTACAGGGATTTTCGGGTCGGGTTTAAAGAGGCCCATC